>OCHV01000010.1_pt1 | contig 263757 bp, 239 predicted proteins | sample 1538461 | NCBI WGS metagenome assembly OCHV01 (sample SAMN04571692, study PRJEB22368) | human gut metagenome | biome: human gut; material: stool | host: Homo sapiens | place: Luxembourg | collected 2012-08-03 | reverse complement strand
AACTGTACTGACGGACTTATGAACTTGATTACAAATTTCATCGACACGATACAGGATGACGAAGAAGAATACGATGACACTTATTACATTCACGACAGAAAAAAGCTTGAAAAAATCGTTGAAAAAATGAGAGCAAGAGGATCTAAAATCACACTTGCAAAACTAATAAAGATACTTGATTCAAAAACCGAACCGGAAGAAACTTATTATTTCGGTTGGTAATTTAGGAGGTTTACATATGAATAATGAAAATAAAAATGATGAATTTGTATTTTTAACGCCCATGGATGTGGCAAAAATAATCGGATGTTCAGTACCTACTGCAAGAAAACTTTTCTACCGTGATGATTTTCCTGCAATCAAAGTAGGTAAAAATCTCAAAGTCCTTAAAACTGAATTTATCAAATGGTGCAGTGAAAGGCGAATGTAATTATAGAGGACAAAAAAATCATAACCACTATCAACTAGTGGTTATGATTGAACAAGGCTATATTAATCTTCTTTTGAAGAGGCAGATTCAATCAGATCAACTACAACTTCATTTAGTTTTTTTGCATCATTTGATGTGATAACAGGTTTTCCTGTTTGGCTTTCAATGGATTTTCTTGCATCTCCTGCAACCTTACCGCCTTTGTTTGCAACGGCTTTGTTTTCTTCAAAATTTTTTGGATTTTCCGACTGAGAAATTTCCTTTGTTGAAGCTTCAGCCAACATGGTCAAAACAAGTTCAAGGTCGCTCATATTGTCACGCAAATTTTCTTTTTTTAATCCCTTAAGATTTTTATATTGCCTTGTGCTCATACCTGACCAAGCCTTGGTTATTTCATCTGTAAGGATTGCATATTCTTTGCCTTTTTCAACACCACGCTTCTGCCATTCATCAGTAAGCTCATTTCTTATACGAATAGACAAAAGTCTTTGATGTATCCAATCTTCAGAATATCCTTTTTTCTGGTATGTTTCAACCGCTCTGTCTATTGCCAATTCAGGATCAATAGTTTCTTCTATTCTTTCTCTACCAACCTGTGCAAGCCACATCTTAAATGGCTCTGCTTTTTTCGATGGCACAGACTGAATAATGCGTAATAATTGTTCTGTATCAGCAACATCAGTTTTGTATTTTTTTCCATCTTTCGGCGACTTTAATTTCAGTTGCTGACAATTTATCAGCAACTGGTCTGCGCCCTCTTCTTTCAAGCGTTGTTTCAATTTTGCCCAATAATTACTTGCACTTCTTTGTGTTGGTTGATCTGTCAAAACCGATATTACATCAACAATAGAAAAGTACCACTCTTCCTTTTCATCATCCCACGCAGTACGAATAGGCTTATCTTCAAAAAGTTGAATATTATTATCACCCATATTATTATTCTCCCTTTTATGATATTTTAATTTTATCATAAAAAAATTAGATCATCAATATGTTAAAAATCAAATACGGTATGCCATTGGGATGACATTCGGTTGGCATTCAACCCATTTTAAACAATCTCAAGTTATCTCAAGGTAAAAACTCAAAAGGCTCTAAGCCCCGATTTTAAGGGGTTTAGAGCCTTTTGGCATAAGAAAAAGACGGTTTAGAAAACCGTCTTTTTTGGTCGAGGTGACAGGACTTGAACCTGCGGCATCCTGCTCCCAAAGCAGGCACTCTAGCCAAACTGAGTTACACCTCGATAGGAATATAGATTTTTGATTTACGGCGGGGCTGAAATTTCTGCTTTGGTCGCCCGGCTTGCGAAATTGTCGCGCTGTGCCTATGCGGCGCATCGCTCTGTTTCGCTGCGCTTCCTCAGCCTCCCTTTTTCTGCCGCCGGCAGCGGTCGGCTTCGTCACCCAAAGCAGGCACTCTAGCCAAACTGAGTTACACCTCGATAAGAATATAGATTTTTGATTTACGGCGGGGCTGAAATTTCTGCGTTGGTTGCCCGGCTTGCGAAATCTATGCATAAAATGAAGAGGTTTGCAAGGAATATAATAATATATGGCGTGGCATTTGTCAAGCGATAAGCGAAGGAAAAGTGCTTGAAGATCGTGCGTATTATGTTTGCGCGATTTTTTGCGCGGCGCAGATTTATGTGCCGCTTTACGGGTTGCAATACATGAGAATGGGTTCCTTTTGGCAGGGGGAGCCTGCGCTTCCTTTTCTGCGCTTTACAAATGCACTTGCATTCGGGCGTTTTTAAGGGTATTATAGTAGTGATCATAATTATTGGAGTATGGGGTGCGGATATGAAACGCTGTTTGATTGTTGTGGATTACCAGAATGATTTTGTGAGCGGTTCGCTTGGTTTTGAAAAGGCAAAGGCGCTTGACGGGTGCATTTGCGAAAAAATAAGGGAATACCGAAAAGCCGGCGGAGACATTCTTTTTACGATGGATACCCACGGCAGGGATTATCTTAAGACCCGGGAAGGCCGCAGCATTCCGGTGGAACACTGCATCAAGGGCACAAACGGGCACTGTCTGTACGGCAACACCGCGCAGGAGGCGCGGGAAGAGGATCTGTATTTTGAGAAGAGCACATATGGATCTGACGCGCTTTACGAATATCTGAAAACAGCGGCGTATGATTCAATAGAACTTTGCGGCGTTGTGAGCAACATATGTGTGCTCTCCAATGCTGTGCTTGCGAAAACGGCGCTGCCGGAGAGCGAGATCAAAATCGACGCGCGCTGCACGGCGTCTAATGACGATCGGTTAAATGAAGAAGTGCTGGACGTGTTGGCGTCTATTAATGTGGAAATTACCAACCGCGTGTAAAGGGGAAATATAGGATGGAAAACAGAAATTTGACCATGCTTTGCGACTTTTATGAACTGACGATGGCAGGCGGATATTTTAAAAACGGCGTCCATAAAAGAAACGCTTATTTTGACGTGTTTTTCCGCTCTGTGCCGGACGGCGGCGGCTTTGCTATTGCAGCGGGGCTGGAGCAGATCGTAAATTATATAAAAGACCTTCATTTTTCGGCGGAAGATCTTGATTATCTGCGTTCCAAAAATCTTTTTGACGAGGAATTTTTGAACTATCTTGCGGATTTCCGTTTTACGGGCGATATTTACGCCGTGCCGGAGGGTACGCCTGTTTTTCCCTATGAGCCGATAATAACGGTACGCGCGCCGGCGATCGAGGCGCAGCTGATTGAAACGTTTTTGCTGCTCCAGATCAATCATCAGTCGCTGATTGCAACCAAGGCAAACCGCATTGTGCGCGCTGCCCAGGGCAGAACCGTGCTGGAATTCGGCTCGCGCAGGGCGCAGGGCGCGGACGGTGCGGTCATCGGTGCGCGCGCGGCGTACATAGGCGGCTGCGCCGGTACTGCCTGCACGCTTACGGATGAACTTTACGGTGTGCCTGCCGGCGGCACGATGGCGCATTCGTGGGTGCAGATGTTTGATTCGGAATATGAGGCGTTTGAGGCATATTGCAAACTCTATCCCCACAGCGCAACGCTGCTGGTAGACACATATAACACGCTGAAAAGCGGTGTTCCGAACGCGATTAAAGCGTTTAAAAACATTCTTGTTCCCCAGGGGATCACGGATTTCGCCATCCGGCTGGATTCGGGCGATATCTCCTATCTTTCCAAAAAAGCCAGAAAAATGCTGGATGACGCCGGTTTGCCGAACTGCAAGATCACGGCGTCCAACGCGCTGGATGAATATCTGATCCGTGATCTGATGATGCAGGGCGCGAAGATCGATACGTTCGGCGTGGGCGAACGGCTGATCACCGCCAAAAGTTCGCCGGTTTTCGGCGGCGTATACAAGCTTGCCGCCATAGAGGATGAAAACGGCGGGATCATTCCAAAGATCAAGATCAGCGAAAACACCGCCAAGATCACCAATCCGCATTTTAAGCGCCTTTACAGATTTTATGACCGGGAAAGCGGCAAGGCGCTTGCAGACGAACTCTGCCTTAGGGATGAAGTGATCAACGAGAACGAGCCGCACACGATCTTTGATCCGAATGCCGTTTGGAAAACAAAAACCCTGACCGATTACACGGTGCGCGATCTTCAGGAGCCGATCTTCAAAAACGGCAAACTGGTGTACGAACTGCCAAGCCTGGACGCCATTAAAAATTACTGCCGTGAACAGATCGGCACGCTGTGGGACGAAGTGAAACGATTTGAAAATCCGCACACGTATTATGTGGATCTTTCACAGAAACTGTGGGATGAAAAAAGGCGCCTGCTTAAGGAAAACGAGTATATCCTGTAAGCGGCACCGGAAAATCTGAGAGGGATAACATTGAGCAAAAAGAAAAAAATTGCGGTTGCCGTGACCGTGATCTTGGTTATTGCTGCGGCGGCAGCGGCTTACCTGCTGTACAGCGGCGGATTTTTTGATAAACCTGTGGCAGAGACCGAACCGACCAGCGCGGCAGCACCGGACGAGACAACTACGGTGCCTGCTGTTTATCAGGAATATTACAACAGAAATCAGGATTTTGTGGGTTGGATCAAGATTGAAGGCACGGATATAGATTACCCGGTTGTTCAGGCTGATGACAACGAGTATTATCTGAACCATAATTTTGACAGAGAGCGCGAATCGCGCGGTACGATCTTTATGGATTACCTGAGCGATCCGAATCTGGGGTATATGAATACGGTCATCCACGGGCATAACTGGCTGGATGACACGGTCTTTTCCGAACTGCCGCAGTATTCGGACATTGAGTATTATCGGGAACATCCTATTATAGAGTACAACACCCGCACCGAGATACACAAATGGAAGATCTTTGCGGTGTTTATCACTACCGCCTCCGCCGATGAGGATAACGGCTATGTTTTTAACTACGTTTATCCGGATATGGGCGGGTTGAATTATGACGGTTATATGGCAGAGGTGAACAAGCGCACCCTGTATTACACAGATGTGGATGTAAATGCAAACGATAAGATCCTGACCCTTTCCACCTGCACCAGAGAGGTGGATACGCGTTCTTACCGGGCGGACTGCCGCATTGTGATCCTTGCCAGAATGGTTCGGGACGGAGAGAGCGAAACGGTGAATACCGCCGCCGCGTATGAGAATCCGAATCCGAAATATCCGCAGATCTGGTATGACCTGAAAGGCCGTGAAAACCCGTATAAAAATGAGGAGTTCTGGTATCCTTATGAAACGATGAATGAATCGCAGTGAATCAAAAGATCCCGCTTTCGGCAGGTGTAAACGCCCCCCCGATGCGGGATCTTTTTCGGCGGTTTTAAACAAACAGCAGTTGTATAAAACTGATGAGATACATAATTGCGTAGAGCGCCGGCTGGTGCAGCAGATACACCCAAAGGCTGTTTTTGCCCACCTTTTGCAGGAATGGAACGCGGCTTTTGTAAAACCCGCCGGGGAGGGCGCCGTCCTTTGCCCATTTGCCCAGAAACGCGCCGAACAGAAACAGAAACAGCCACGGAATCAGCGGAAAATAATCGGCAGAATAGAAACTGCCGTTGTGGAAACCGAGAAACGCGAAGGCATTGGAGGTATAGAGCCGCGCGGGCAGTTCGATCAGGCCGAAAAGCAGCCTGCCCTCGCTAATGGAATACGACGCAAGAAAAAGCGCGGCGGAGACCGCCATGCCCGCTATGGAGCCTTTTTTGCCCAGTTTGTTGATCAGCGGCATAAAAGCGCCCGTGATGATCATGGAAAGCCCAAGGCAGGATAGCACGCCGAAATAGATCTCCGCGCCCGTAATGCCGATTGCCGGCAGGATGGCGGCGGTAACAAGCGTTACGGCAAGGCCGGCGGCAAACACGATGGCGCCGCGCCGCACGGTGTTTCTGGAAAGACGGCTGCAAATGCCGGAGGTAATGATGAAGATTGCCCAGAACAAGGGCTGAAAGATGCATAAAAAATTAAAGATCCTGTAGCCGATATCGTAGCGCAGCACAAAGCCGATATCGTAAAACGTATGGTGAATCACCATACAGATAATGGCAAAGCCCCTGAGTTCGTCCAGCAGATAGATCCTGCGCTGCCCCTCTTTCATATTTTCCCTCCGTTTCACAAGGTGTTAAACTGAATAGTATTGTACCATATTCTTTTGAAAAATGCCACTGCTTATTGGCGGCGAGCTCCGGCAGCCTGTTTTGCGGCGGATGTGTTTTGCATGATCCGGTGCATAATTATTAATATTGTATTACTAATAGAATTATGTTATACTTTGAAGAGAACCCGTGCCGTATTTACGGCAAATCCAAACACGCGCAAATGCGGGAAAGGTTTGTGTATGAAAGAAGTTAAGAGCGGCGCTTTTGCCGAAAAAACACTGGTTGTAAACGGGGAGAACACGGCGGTTGCCGCAGGCAGCGGATCGCTCCCGGTGCTGGGAACGCCGTATATGATCGCGCTGATGGAAAACGCAACGTGCGCGGCAGTTGAGCCCTATCTGGAAGAGGGCGAAACCACGGTGGGAACGCGCATAGACGTTACGCACGACCGTGCAAGCAAAACCGGCGAAACGATCACCGCCCGTGCCGAGATCCGTGAAGTGTGCGGCAGAAAGATCGTTTTCTCGGTTGAGGCAACAAATGAAAAGGGCGAAAGGATCGGCGGCGGCACAATCGAGCGCTTTGCCGTAATCCGTGAAAAATTTATGGCAAAACTCGGCTGACCAGCCGTTTCATAATTCGTTCAGATCACGTGCATACAGGGGTGTTTTATGAAATTTAAAGCTGTTATTTTTGATTTTGACGGAACGATCTGCGCAACCGCGCCCGGTGTTGTAAAAAGCGCGAAATACGCGCTGGAGGCGTTTGGGTATGCGGTGCCGGAGGATGAAAACGAACTGGAGTTCTTTATAGGCCCTCCGCTGCTTGTTACGTTTCAGGAACGGTTTGGGGCAGACCCGCAGACGGCGCTGGAGCTGGTGAAAAAGTACAGGGAAAGATATACCAACCAGGGCGTTTTCGAAAGCGAACTTTACGGCGGGATAGACATTTTGCTTTCCGCTTTGAAGAAGGACGGTTTAAAGATCGGCATTGCCTCCTCCAAACCGCAGAAATATATTGAAACGCTTTTGGAGCGCTTTAATGTTATGAAGTATTTTGACTGCGTTTGCGGCGTCAGCTTTACTGCGGACTGTGAATCCAAAGCAAGCATCATTACCCGGTGTATGACCACCATGGGTGTGAACAATGAAAACACCTTTATGGTTGGCGACAAAAGATATGATATTGCCGGCGCCAAGGCAAACGAAATGCTTTCCGTTGGCGTGCTTTGGGGTTACGGCACCAAATTTGAACTGATCGAAGCCGGCGCGGATTTCATTGCGGAAAAGATAGAGGATGTGGAATCCATCGCGCTTGGGTATTTTGAACAGACGGAGGAGAGCACGGGCATCTTTAACGGCAGGATCATCACCGTGCACGAAGATACCGTTACGCTGGTGGACGGCACCCACGCCAAGCGGGAGATCGTGGATCACAACGGCGGCGTTGCCGTTATCGGCTTAACCGAAGAAAAGGAAGTGCTGCTGGTGCGGCAGTTCCGCGCGCCGTATAAGGAAACGATTTTTGAGATCCCGGCAGGCAAACTGGAAAAGGACGAGGATCCGGATGAGGCGGCAAAGCGTGAGTTCAGCGAGGAATGCGGCTGCACGGCGGGCGAATTCAAATATATCGGCGAACTTTACCCCACGCCCGGTTACTGCGGCGAGATCATCCGCCTGTATCTTGCAAGGGATCTGCAGTACGGCGAGCAACATTTGGATGAGGATGAGCGGCTGGATGTGTATAAAGTGCCGCTTGAAGAGGCGTTTTGGCGTGTGATGAACGGAGAGTTTAAGGACGCGAAAACGCAGATAGGAATTATGAAAATCAGGGAAATGATAAGAAATGGCAGTTTATCTTGACAACAGCGCCACAACCAAGCCGTGCAGGGAGGCGGCGGACGCCGTAAATTATATGCTTACGGAAAATTTCGGCAATCCCTCCAGCCTGCACGCGGCGGGAATAGAGGCGGCAAAATCGCTGATCTCGGCAAGAGAGGCGGTCGCCCGTGTGCTGGGCTGCGAAAAAGAAGAAATTTATTTTACAAGCGGCGCAACGGAGGCAAATAACCTTGCCCTTTTCGGCGCCTGCGCGGCAAAGCGGCGCGCGGGGAACCGGATCGTTACCACGGCAATTGAGCATGAAAGTGTTCTTGCCGCTGCCGATGAACTGGAAAAGCAGGGCTTTGAGGTTATAAAACTGATGCCGGATCAGCACGGCAACATAAGCGCCGCGGATTTTGCACAGGCGGTGAACGAGAAAACGATTCTGGTCTCCGCCATGTATATCAACAACGAGATCGGCTCGGTTCTACCGGTGGATAAAATTAAACGAATCATAGAGATGAAAAAAGCGCCCGCCCTTTTCCATGCGGATTGTGTGCAGGCGTTCGGCAAAGTGAAATTCAGCCCCAAAAAATTAGGGGCGGACCTTGTTTCTGTAACGGCTCATAAAATTCACGGCCCAAAGGGAACCGGCGCGCTCTACATAAAAAAAGGCGCAAGAATCCTGCCCCGCACATTCGGCGGGGAGCAGGAAAAGCGCATGCGCCCGGGCACGGAGGCGTCTCCCCTTATCGCAGGGTTCGGAGCCGCTGCGGCGGCGCTGCCCGATTTGCAGATGCAGAGCAGGGCGGTCGGGGAACTGAATGCCTATTTAAAAGAAAAGTTAAGCGGCATAGACGGCATCCGGTTCAACAGCGATGAAAACGCGTCGCCCTATATATTAAATGTATATATTCCCACGTTTATGCGCAGCCAAACGATTGTGCAGGAACTGTCCTCTAAATACGAAGTATATGTCAGCAACGGTTCGGCGTGCGCCAAGGGCAAAAAGAGCCATGTGCTTGCCGCCATGCACGTGAGCGACGAAACGGCGGACAAGAGCATTCGCATCAGCTTTTCGCGCTTTAATACACGGCAGGACTGCGAACGATGCGCCGCCGCCATAAAAGACTTAACAGAAAAACACCCGAGGTAGACATGAAAGAAATTATACTTGTAAAAAACGGAGAACTTGTTTTAAAAGGGCTTAACCGCAACACCTTTGAAGATGTTTTGATCAAAAATATGCGCCGCCATTTAGCGGATCTGGGCGAATTTAAATTTACAAAAAGCCAGTCCACCATTATGGTGGAGGCGCCGGCTGGGGTGGATCTGGACGAAGTTGCCGAAAGGCTTGGCAAGGTGTTCGGCATTGCGGCGTATTCGCGCGCGGCCGTGTGCGAAAAGGATATGCAAGGCATTGTGAAAACGGCAAGGGAATATCTGGCGGATGAGCTTTCCCTTGTTTCCACCTTTAAAGTAGAGGCAAAGCGCAGTGATAAAAAATTTCCGCTCAAATCGCCGGAAATCTGCCGGGAACTCGGCGGCGCGCTGCTGAAAACGTTTACCCATTTAAAAGTGGATGTGCATAACCCGGATGTTACCGTTACCGTGGAAATCAGAGATCATTATGCGTTTGTTCGCGGCAACAATAGCAAAGGCGCCGGCGGCATGCCCACAGGCACCAGCGGCAGGGCGGCAGTGCTTATCAGCGGCGGCATTGATTCGCCCGTTGCGGCGTATATGATGGCAAAACGGGGCATTGAGCTGGTTGCCGTTCACTTTGCCTCGCCGCCCTACACAAGCGAACTTGCGGAAATGAAAGTGATGGATCTGCTGAAAAAAGTTTCCGCCTACTGTGGCACGATCACAACCTATGTTGTGCCGTTTACAGAGATACAGGAGGCGATCCGCGATTACTGCCCGGAGGAGTATTTTACGCTGGTGATGCGCCGCATTATGATGAAGATCAGCAATATCATTGCCGAAAATCAGAACTGCCGCGCGCTCATTACCGGGGAGAGCTTAGGTCAGGTTGCCAGCCAGACCATCTATGCCCTCCAGTGTACGGACAGTGTGGCAAAACTCCCGGTGTTCCGCCCGTGCATCGGTATGGATAAGGATGAGATCATTGCGGTCTCCAGAAAAATCGATACCTTTGATACGTCCATTCAGCCGTATGAGGACTGCTGCACGGTGTTTACGCCAAAACACCCGCGCACCCGCCCGAAACCGCAGGATGTGGAAGCGGCGGAAAGTAATATAGAAAATCTGGATGAAATGATTGCCGCAGCCGTTCAGGGCGCGAAACGCAGGTTTATAAAGGCGGCAGGCGTATGAGCGATAAAAACGAAACCAAAAAGCCGGATGAGATCGGCGAACTGCTTGGCGATTACAAAAAGCAAAAGGAAGAGCGGGAAAAGAACTTTGGCAAAATAGAATTTCACAAGCCGAAACAGAGCGCGGCTGTGCAAAGCGGCGCGGACGCGGCGCCGCCGGAGGCAAACGCGAAAACGAAACGGCACAAAGCCGGTAAAAACAGCCAAAATACGGACCGCGAAACCGGCGCAGAACGCAAACATTCCGGCGGAAAAGCAAGATCCGCTGCGCATGCCGTCAAAGCCTTTTTCAAAACCAAAAAAGGGAAAAAAATTATGATCACGGTTGCAGCGGTGCTGTGCGCCGCTGCTGTTGCGGCAGGCGGTTTTGCATTGATCCGCTATGAAAAGACCGCTAATTTGCGTCCGTATATTGAAAAGTACCCGGATGTGGATTTCCCCGCCGGGATCCGGGAGAATTACTGCGAGCAATACGCAAGGGTGCCCGCAACAACCGGGTATCTCTCCATAGAGGCGTGCAACTACGGCAGTTTCGTTGTGCAGAGCACGGCGTCCGCGCAGCCGGCGCTCAGCTTTTCAAACCGTGCGGACGGGCTTGATTTTAACACGGTGATCCGTATGCCGGACGGGGCGTGCGATCTGGAAAGTGTGTTCGGCAGTGCGGAAAGTTACCTTGCCGCTTCGCAGAAGATCACGTATTCCACACTGTTTGAGGATTATGATTTTACCGTGATCGGCGCCTTTTATACGAATACCGATCCCGATGAGGACGGCGGCTATGTGTTTCCGTATGATGTTACGCAAAAAATGACGCCGATCAGCTTTAATGATTATACAGACCGCCTGTATCACCGCTTTTTATATGAAACAGAGTATAAACTGCGTTATGATACGGATCAGATCCTTACGGTCGTTTCGGATTCAAAGCAGATGTCCGGCTTTGAATTTGTTGTGGTCTGTGCGCTTGGCGCGCCGGCACAAAGCAGCGCGGTGCCCAATGATTCCGTTCATTATCCGCAGGCGTGGTATGACGCGCGCGGGGAAATCAATCCTTACAGATTTTCAGACCCGTGGTATCCCACCGTTTATACCGATGACGCAGAGGAAGAAACAAGCATTCAGTCTGAAGAAGACTATCAGTAATAGACACAAAAATATACACATATACAGGAGGGGTAAAAAATGTATGATGTTGCCGTTATAGGCGCCGGAATCGTCGGCGCGGCATGCGCTTATGAACTCAGCAAATATAATCTGCGTGTTGCCGTGCTGGAAAAAAAGAACGATGTTTGCTGCGGCACCACCAAGGCAAACAGCGCCATTATCCACGCCGGCTATGATCCGCTGCCCGGCACGCTTATGGCGCGTTTGAATGTTGCCGGCTCAAAAATGGCGGGTGAACTCTGCAAAAAACTGGATGTGCCGTATCAGCAGATCGGCTCGCTGGTTGTTGCGTTTTCTGAAGACGATAAAAAAGAGGTAGAGGAACTTTATCGCCGCGGAACCGAAAACGGCGTGGAGGGGCTGCGGATCGTAGACGCCGAAGAACTCAGAAAAATGGAGCCGTATATCTCTGATCAGGCGATCTGCGCATTGTATGCGCCCACGGCGGCAATCGTAAATCCGTGGGAATACGGCATTGCGCTTGCCGAGACCGCTGTTCGAAACGGCGCGGAGGTAAAACTGGAATTTGAGGTTACCTCCATAGAGAAAAAAGACGGCGTTTGGCATATTGAATCGCCCAAAGGCAGTGTGGACGCAAACTATGTGATCAATGCCGCCGGGGTGGACTGCGATACGATCCATAATATGGTGGCGCAGCCTGCCTATAAGGTGCTGCCCAGCGCGGGCGAGTATTACCTGCTTGACCTCAGCGAGGGCAAACGGGCAAACCACGTGATCTTTCAGTGCCCGGATAAGGACGGGAAAGGCGTGCTCGTAACGCACACCTGCCATGGGAATCTGCTTGTTGGCCCCAATGCGGACCCGAGGGATAAGGACGATACTTCCACCAAATCCCGCTGCCTGGATTTCATCCGGCAAAAGGCGGTTAAATCCGTGCCGTCCATCGCTTTCAGGGAAAATATCAGGAATTTCACCGGCGTTCGCGCGGTTACGGACAGGGATGATTTCATTATTGAATTTGCGGCAGAGCATTTTCTGGATCTTGCCGGCATTAAATCCCCCGGCCTTTCCGCCGCACCGGCGATCGCGCTGGAGGCTGTGAACATGCTTGCGGATCAGGGGCTTGCGCTTAATAAAAAAGAAAATATCGTGGATTCCAGAAAGCATCTGCGTTTCAAAAAACTTTCCAACGAAGAAAAGAACAAGATCATTGCGCAGGATCCCGCATACGGCAGAGTGATCTGCCGCTGTGAAACCATTACAGAGGGCGAGATCCTGGACGCTTTAAGATCACCGATCCCGCCGGTGTCGCTGGACGGCATTAAGCGAAGAGCCGGCACAGGCATGGGCAGGTGCCAAAGCGGCTTTTGCGGCCCCAAAGTGCTGGAGATCATTGCAAAATTCAGAAATGTTCCGTATGAGGATGTTTTGCAGGATGATACCGGCAGTTATATTTTGACCGGAGAAACGAAGAGCGGAGGTGTAAAGTGATGTATGAACTTATCGTGATCGGCGGCGGCCCGGCAGGTCTTGCCGCGGCGCTTTCCGCTTATGAAAACGGGCTGAAAAAGATTCTAATCATAGAAAGAGACCGCGAACTCGGCGGTATTCTGAACCAGTGCATACATAACGGTTTCGGCCTTCACTATTTTAAAGAGGAACTGACCGGCCCGGAATACGCCGGCAGATTTATTGAAATGCTCAAGGATACCCAGGTGGAAGTGATGACGGATACCATGGTGCTGCAGGTCACGAATGACCGCTGTGTGCACTGCATCAATTCCAAAAACGGTTATCAGGTTCTGGAGGCGGGCGCCGTTGTGCTTGCCATGGGCTGCCGGGAGCGCACAAGGGGCGCCATCTCCATCCCCGGCACACGCCCTGCCGGAATCCTAACCGCCGGCGCGGCGCAGAGGTATGTGAATATAGAGGGGCACATGGTGGGCAAACGCGTTGTGATCCTCGGCTCCGGCGATATCGGCCTGATCATGGCGCGCCGCATGACGCTGGAGGGCGCAAAAGTGCTTGCCTGTGTAGAACTGATGCCCTATTCCGGCGGCCTGCAAAGAAACATTGTGCAGTGCCTGAATGATTTTAATATTCCGCTTTATCTTTCCCACACCATTATTGATATTCAGGGCAAAAACCGTGTGGAAGGCGTAACGGTTGCGGAAGTTGGGGCGGACAGAAAACCGATCCCCGGCACGGAGATGCAGTTTGACTGCGATACCGTTTTGCTTTCCGTTGGCCTGATTCCGGAAAACGAGCTTACCAGAACGGCAGGGATCGAAATGGATCCCCGCACGAACGGCGCGGTCGTTTTTGAAAATATGGAAACCTCCGCAAACGGCATATTCGCCTGCGGCAATGTGGTGCACGTTCATGATCTTGTGGATTTTGTAACGGGCGAGAGCCAGCGTGCCGGCAAAGCGGCGGCGGATTTCGTTTTAAACGGGGAAAAGAGCAGGGAGGACTGCATTGAACTGAAAACGAATGAATTTGTCAGTTACACGGTGCCGCAAAAGATCAGGCGCACGGCACAAACGGCGGAGATCTTCTTCCGCGTGCGCCGCATCTTTGAAAAATCCGGCATAACGGTAACGGACGGCGATACCGTGATCGCGCATTTCAAGAGGGAGCATATGGCGCCCGGTGAAATGGAAAAGATCACCCTGCCGAAAGTGCTGCTGGATAAGATCCGTTCCGGTCAGATTACGGTTTCGGCAAAGGAGGCGTGAGTATGACACATTTGATCTGTATTACCTGCCCCAAGGGCTGCCACTTAACGGTGGATGAGGCGCAGGATTATAAGGTTACCGGAAACGCCTGCCCAAGAGGCGCCGAATACGGCAGAAACGAACTGAAAAACCCCGTGCGTGTGGTTACCTCAACGGTGCGCACAAACAGCGGTGAATATCCGCGCTGCCCCGTTAAAACAAACGGTGCCATACCAAAGGGCAGAATGTTTGACGCCATGCGCCTTTTGGATGATATTACGCTGGAAGTTCCGGTAAAAGCCGGCGATACCGTGATCCCGGATCTGTTCGGAACCGGTATTTCGTTTGTGGCTTGCAAAACCATAGAAAAATAAACGAATCAGAAAGATCCCTTTCCGTTCTGCGGAAAGGGATCTTTTTTTGCCTGCATGTGTATTTTCGTTTTCGGCAGGTGTTTTCGGTTTATTCTACGGTAACGGATTTGGCAAGGTTGCGCGGTTTGTCTATGGGCAGGCCTTTTTCTTTTGCCGTGTAATACGCCAGCAGCTGCAGCGGCACAATCTCCAGCGACGGCGTTAAAAACGGTATGGAATCCGGGTAAGTGATCACCGTGTTGAATCTGCCCAGACTCTGCGCCAGGCTTTCCGGGGCAAATACTGTTACATCCGCCCCTCTGGAAATGACCTCCTGTAAATTGGAAACCGTTTTGGGCAAAAGGCGGCTGTTGCTGATGATGCCAAAGCACACCGTGCCGTTTTCGATCAGGCTGATCGTGCCGTGTTTCAGTTCGCTCGCAGGGCAGCCCACGCAGTCTATATAACTGATCTCTTTGAGTTTCAGCGCGCCTTCCAGCGCGGCGGCGTAATCTGCGTTTCTGCCCAGGAAAAAGCATTTGTCCGTATCTTTAATCTGTTTTGCAAGTTTCTTTATCTTTTCCGTATCGTTTAGGATACGTTCCATTTTTTTCGGCAGCAGCAGGCTCATATTCAGCGCGATCTCCGCAAAAACGGAAGAACACGCGCCGCGGCGCAGGGCAATAGAAAGGCAAAGCATGTTCAGCATTGCAGCCTGGCAGGAAAACGCCTTTGTGGTGGCAACGGCAATCTCCGGCCCCGCCTTGGTAAGCAGGCTGTATTCGCTCATTTTGGCAATGGAGCTTTCGGCAACGTTTACAATACTGATTGTTCTGGCGCCCTGCTCGCGCGCCTGTTTCAGCGCGGCAAGGCTGTCTGCCGTTTCGCCGCTTTGGCTGATGATCACAACCAGGCAGTCCGCGCCAAGCACGGGATTTTCATACCGGAATTCCCCGGCGTATTCCGCAAAGCAGGGGATTCCGGCAATCTTTTCAAAAGCGTATTTTGCCATCAGGCCAACATGGTATGCGGAACCGCAGCCAACGATATAGATTCTGCTGAGGGCGCGGATCTCCTCATCCGTAAAAGGAAAGCCCTTAAAATCGATGCTTTCGCCGTTGGTTACGCTGCCCAGCGTTGCGCGCACGGCGTCCGGCTGCTCATAGATCTCTTTAAGCATAAAATGCTCGAATCCGCCTTTGTCGGCGGAGGAATCCGGCAGTTCCACCGATTTGATCTCTTTTTTCACGGGTTCAAAATTTTTGCCGAAAACGCGGATCTCCTCCGCGGTGATCCGCGCGGTCTCGCCGTCCTCAAGATAGACTGCCCGGTTCGTTTTTCCAAGCAGGGGATTGATGTCCGAGGAAATATAATTCTCACCGTCTCCAACGCCGATAATAAGCGGCGAGCCGTTTTTGGCGCAGTAAAGCGTGTTGGCGTCATCCGTGCAGAGGATGCCCAGCGCATAAGAGCCTTTCAGCAGCGGCAGCGTTTTTCTGATCGCCTCTTCCGCGTCGCCGTTATAATTCAGTTCCAGCAGTTTCGGGATCACTTCCGTATCCGTGTCGCTTTCAAAAGAAGCGCCGTTCAAAATCAGGCTTTCCCGAATCTCTCTGTAATTTTCGATAATGCCGTTGTGCACAACGGCAAAATGGGCGCTCACCTGCGGGTGGGCGTTTGTTTCATTTGCCGCCCCGTGTGTTGCCCAGCGTGTATGCCCGATCCCCAGACTGCCGCGAATCTCATATCCGCGCAGCTTTTCCTCCAGATTTCGAATCTCTCCGGCGGCTTTGACTACCCTGAGATCTCCGCCGTTCAAAACGCCGATACCGCCGCTGTCATACCCGCGGTATTCCAGCCCTTTGAGCCCTTTGATTAAAATGCCCGTTGCGTCACTTCTGCCTACATAGCCGATGATTCCACACATAAAAGATCACTCCGTAAAACTAAAATTCATCTTCAAATCTGTGTATTCTTGCCGCGATCACGCTCATATCGTCCTCGCGCATATCCCTGGTTATGTTCAGGGCGGTCTTTATGATCTCGTTTGCGATCTCGTCCGCGCTCATTTCTTCCGCGCCGGAAAGCATTGCCGTCAGCCATTCGCCGCCCGGCTCGGTAATTCCGTCGCTCACCATCACCACAAGATCGCCGTCTCCAAGCGCTGCCGTGCGTTTGGCGAATTCTATGTTTCGCAGGATCCCGGCAGGCATGGAGGAAAGTTCGCATTTCGTAACTTTATTGCCTTTTACAAGATAGGTTGCCGGCGCGCCGGCTTTGTACAATTCCACTCTTCCGGTAAACAGGTCTATGCAGGCGCAGTCCAGCGTGGCAAGGCTTTCATCCCCGGATTTTACAAGCAGCGCGGAGTTGACCACTTTCAGCGCGCTGTCAAACCCGAACCCGGCGGCAAGCAGTTTGGAGAGCAGCCCCGCTCCCATAGCGCCGTCGATCGCCGCTCTGCCGCCCTGGCCCATTCCATCGCTTATGATCAGCACGCTCCTGCCGTGGCCGTCGTTTATGGTCTTGATTGTGTCACCGCAGAGGGCGCCCTCGGCGCTGTGCTGGGCAAAGCCGATCTCAACCGAGTAATTCGGCTTTTCCGTAAATGTGATCATGGTGTCATTTTTAAAATGGGTAACGGCGCATTTGTCCAGATACCGGGAGCAGGCTTTGGAAACTTCCTTCTGCAGTTTGGGGTCTGAAAATCCCGTTTCACGCCCGCTTGTAAGGATCTCGATCCGAATCCTGCCGTATTTATCCTCAATTACGGAAATACTTTTCGGAAAAATATCGTATTCGCCCAGCGCGCGCCGTATTCTGCCTGCCGCAACGGTGTCAAAATATTCCGCTTCGTCAAATTCACGCGCCAGGTCGGAAAGCATGTCGGATATGGAAAAGAACTGATCCGCCGCCACCATGCGGATCTCATTTGTTTTTTCATTGATAATCTCCTGAGAAAAATAATCCGCATCGCTCATCTGATCCCGTGCCTGCATGGCTTTGCGGTTGTTCATTTCATCTATCTTTTCACGCACTTCGTTTACACTTTCGCTGATATAATTGATCGCGCCGGAGGCAAAACGAAGCCGCATCACAAGACTCTGGCGCAGGGAACCGTCCGGCGTTATATTTTCGCCGCCGCGGAAGAACGCCTCAATCTTTTCTCCTGCCGCTTTCGGCAAAACGGCAAGAACGGCGCAGGCAGCGGCGCTTTCCAGAACGAAACCGATACCGGCGCCGGCGGCAACCGTAAACAGCGCGGAAGAAACGCAGAAAGAGGCGGCGCAGGCGAGTGAGCCGAACGGGCAGAACAGGCATGCCAGCAAAGCGGAAAAACCGTAACTGCCGGTCAGAAACAACGTGTCTTCCGTGCCGAGCGAAAAGGCGAATCCAACACAGAGCGCCAGCATGATCCCCAGCCGGTCAGATCCGTAGCGCACGGTGAAAAGCACAAGGAGCAGCGCGATACAGCGGGCGGGGGAAAATCCGCCGATGGAGATTCTGGAAAGGCTCATCAGCAGCAGCGCGGCGGAGATCACAATGCAGGTCAGATCTGACGCCGGCAGCGCCCGAAGCCGGAAACGGCGAAAACTGCAGTTCAGCGCCCGGTAAAAGAAAAAGGAACCTCCGCCGGCAAGAATGCTCTGTGCGGCGGTCAGCGCAAAGTCCGCCGCCGCGCCGCCGGTTTTAATGTCCACAACAAAGCCGGTTGCCGCCACCGCGCAAAAAGAGATCGTCATCGGCAGGAACACGGCGGTTTTGCAGTCTGCAAGATCAAGCGCCAGCGCGCCCAAAAACACGATCAGCACCGCTGCGGCGCATCTTGCAAGATCCTGCGGGCGGAACACAAGATAGCCGAACGCCGCGCCGGCGGCGGAATAAAAGTAATTTTTCTTTTTGGATACGGAGATCAGCGATACGGCAAACGGAGAAACGCTTTGCAGCACAACATTTTGCGCCAGCAGAAAAGCGGCGGCAAAATATGCCGCGCCCTCCAGTATGCCGCGCGCCTTTTTGCTTTTCACGGTGTTCTTAATTTCGCTTAATTTTTCCTTTTTAACAGCCGTTTTCATTTTTTTCACATCCGTATTTTTAATAACACGGTATGAGTATATAGCAAGCGAAATAAAAAAATTGTCAGAACGCGGGACAATATAAAATAAACCGGGCTGTTATCACGATCCCTTCCGCGGCTTTTTGTTTTTGGGCGCCCCGAAACGGCAGCAGTTATTTCGTTTTGTTTTCCGTTTTCTTCTTTTTGCCTTTTTTGCGGTTTCGCAGCACGATCATAAAAATCATGCCGATCACGCCGCCAACGGCGTTCATCATCATATCCGTCATGGTGTCAAACAGTCCCAGATAGCCGTATTCGCCGTTGTATTTTGAAAGGTCAAACATTGCGGTCTCCTCGCCGGGTTTGGCAAGCTGCAGGTTTGTGCCGTGCAGGGTGTCCATCAAAAATTCATAAAATTCCCAGCCAACGGCAATGGAAAGCGCAAACATCAGGCCGAATATGGCGGCAAGCGTTGCGGCGCACTGCCCCTTTTTGCGCTGGATGATGCAGGCAAAATCATAGCCGAAAGAGGCGCACACAAAGCCGGAAAGAATGTGCATAAAGATATCAAACCACCATATTCTGTCAAACATGCCCATATATGAGCCGATCACGATACCTATAAATATAATAATGTTCAGCAGGGTCTGTGAAAGCGGCGGCACTTCTTCTATAAAAGAGCCGTTGCCGAACACCTGAAACATATCCCACAAATGAGTAAAGATAAAGCAGAATACGGATTCAAATCCCATTACAAGATCGCCGGTAATAAAGGAATAGGCGGCGCAGATAAGCAGCGCTATGCGCGTGATAATCCAGAATGCAAACTGCGCTTTGGGAATGCTTTTGGTTGGGTGTTTCTTTATTTTATATGCCATAGGAGCCACATAGCCTTTCTTTGCTGTAAATAACAGATATAATCATATCATAAACTGTGCAAAAGTCAAATAAAATAAATGATCTTCCCGTGCGGATGCTGCAGTTTTCCGCACGAGCAGGCACGGCGCGCGCCATGCAAAAACCAGAAATGCCGCTATAAAACGCAGAGCGGTTTGCTTGATTTCGGTCTGTTTTTTTAAGCGCGTTTTTTAACACCGATATTTACTTTGTATAAAAATGTAAATAAGTTATAAACAAATGATAAATATTTGCATTTTGTATTGCAAGTTTACTGTGGTTCTATTAAAATGATACAGGAAAACACTAAAAATCAGAAACGGAGAATTATTCAGATGGAATACACTTCAAAGTATAATGTTAGAACTACCATGTATCAGCAGTTCGAACATTCGGTGGATGAAAGAGGAGATCATCCCTGTCTGTATTATTACAATAATACGTTAAGTTGGAATGAAACGGCGGATCTGGTAAACCGCTGCGCGGCTGCGCTCAGGGCAAACGGCGTGAAAAAAGGGGACAGAGTTGTAATCTGCCTGCCGAATATGCCGCAGTGTATCGCCGCAATCTATGCTGTAAACAAGATCGGCGCCGTCGCGTCCATGCTTCACCCGCTTTCGGTAAAGTCAGAGGCGGATTACGCCATCAAGCTCGTCGGCGCGAAATTCGCGTTTTGTTTTGACGTATCCGAAAAAGCCTTTAAGGATAATCCGGATGTAACCGTAGTAAAATGCAAAACGGCGTATTATTTCCCCAAAACCGTATACGGTTTTATGGCAAATCTGGTTTACAAGAAAAAGATCAAGGGCAAAACGGCGCCCGCAACCAACGTGAAAAAGCTGATCGACTGGGCGGATTTCTTAAAAGAGGGCGATGCGTATATCAAGGAAAACGGCATTCCGGAAACAGAAACGGATTACGCCGCCACTGCCGCGGTCATGATGACGGGCGGCACAACCGGTAACCCCAAGGGCGTTATGCTCTCTTCCGAAAATATCAACAACCTTTCCTATGAACTGGTGGATGTTGTTACCACTGTTTTGGATATGCAGATCGATCAGGATCATGACGGTATGCTGACCGCGCTTCCCGTGTTCCACGGTTTTGGTTTCGCGCTTTGCATGCATGTTTCCATGTGCGTTGGCATGGCGCAGTCCCTCTGGCCGCAGTTTGACGCCAAAATGTGTTCTGAGGCAATCAAGAAATATCATCTGAATTATATCTTCGGCGTTCCGGATTTCTTTGAAAAAGTGTATAAAGCCGGCTACCTTAAGGGCATCGATATGAGCAATATGAAACTGATCGGCTCCGGCGGAGACGTTGTGCCTTACACTCTTACGGAAAAAATGGATCGCCTGCTTAAGGAAAACGGCGCAAAATGCCATTTCGTTACCGGTTACGGGCTTACGGAATGCGTTACCGTCTGCACGTTTACGGATCCGCTGCGTGAGGCGCCGCAGGGCTGCATTGGCATTCCCACTTACAATATTGAAGTGATGACCGTTAAACCCGGCACAACAGAGGAAGTTAAGGGCGAGGACGGCGAACTCTGCGTTTACGGCCCCACGCTGATGCAGGGCTACTGGAACGACCCGGAGGAGACGGCAAAGATGCTTGTTCAGCATGAGGACGGCAGAGTATGGCTCCACACCGGCGATATGTGCTATATAGATGAAAAAGGCGATATCTATTACCGCCAGCGTTTAAAGAGAGTTTATAAGATCAGCGGTTATCTTGTGTATCCGTCTTTCATTGAAGAGACTTACAGAGCCATGGCGGAGATCTATGACTGCTGTGTGATCGGCAAAGAGGACGGCGGCAAGACCATGCTTAAGCTTTTTGTTGTGAAAAACAAGAAGTTTGCCAAGGATGATGAGGAGCAGCTCACCGCCAAGATCAGGCACTTCGGCGAACAGAACCTTTCCAAATGGAGCCTGCCCAGAGAGATCGTTTATATTGATGAACTGCCCCGCACCAAAGTTGGCAAAGTGGATTTCAAGGTGCTGAATTGATTATTCGTTGTTTTACAGGTTTTGTATAAGAAATATACGCCGCGCGGCTGCTGCAATTGCCGCGCGGCGGTTTTATTTTGTGTGGAAATTTATTTTTCTTTTATATGATTTTTATTGAAGTTCGTGCCGCCATTTGTTATTATATTTTAAAATAATAATAAAAAACAAAACTCACAGGGGTATTTTATGAAAGAAATGATGGAAAAGGCGGCAAATGCCGTTGGCAGTTTTTTTGTTTCGCTCGGTTCTGTTTCACAGAAAAAAGTAAAGGCGGATGAGAGCGGCGCTGTGGATAAAAGCTACGCGCGCCTGTTTGCAAGGGCGGCGGCTGAGGGCGCTGTTCTGCTGAAAAATAACGGCGTTCTGCCTTTGGAAAAGCAGGCGTGCGTTTCCGTGTTCGGGCGCGTGCAGTGCAACTGGTTTTACACCGGCTATGGCTCCGGCGGCGAGGTCAACCGCCCGTATGAGGTTAATTTGACGGATGGTATCCGCGCGTGTGAAGAACTGGAACTCAACGAACGGCTTGCGCAGAAATATGAAACATGGTGTGCGGAAAATAAGATTAAAGACGCCGTTTGGGGCATGTGGCCCCGCTTTTATCCGGAGATGCCCATTGAGGCGGCGGAAGTGTTTCGCGCGGCAAAGGAATCGGACTGCGCCGTTGTGGTGATCGGCCGTTCTTCCGGCGAGGACAGGGATTGTGTTCTGGAAAAAGGCAGCTGGTATTTAACGGATGAGGAACGCCGCCTTTTAGATGTGGTTACGGATTATTTTTCCAAAACCGTGGTTTTGCTCAACATCGGCTGTATTATGGATATGGCGTGGATTGAGGAGTACGGCGATAAGATCGGCGCGGTTCTGCTTTTGTGGCAGGGCGGCCAGGAAAGCGGCGCTGCCGCGGCGGATCTGCTGTGCGGCAACGCCGTTCCGTGCGGTGCGCTTACGGATACGATTGCCGCGCGGTATGGGGATTATCCGAGCGCCGGGGATTTTGCCAACCGCGATTTTAATAATTATACGGAAGATATTTATGTTGGATACAGATATTTTGAAACGTTTGCAAAAGAAAAAGTTCTCTATCCTTTTGGGTTTGGGCTCAGTTACACGGATTTCAGCGTAACGCTTAAAAATGCCGCGGCGCTTGACAACGGCTTTTCCTTTCAGGTTTCTGTGAAAAACACAGGGATTGCGGCGGGTAAACGGCCGGTTATGCTCTATCTGGAAAAACCGCAGGGCAAACTCGGCAATCCGTGCAGGGAACTGGCGGCGTTTGCAAAAACAAAGCTTTTGCAGCCGGGCGAGGCGCAGGAACTGGAACTGTTCATTTCTGTGTATCAGCTGACCTCCTATGATTCGCAGGGCGTTTGCGGCTATCCGTCCGCTTATGTAACGCAGGCAGGCGAATATGTGTTTTATCTTGGTCAGGCGGCGGACTGCGCGCAAAGCGTTTTTTCCTATTATCAGGAGAAAACGGCGCTGTTTAAGCAGCTTTCCGAAAATCTTGCCCCATGTGAAGATTTTGATATCATCACTCCGGTGCAGGGCATAAACGGTTATATTCCGGTTAAAAGACCCTGCCCAAAAAGAAAAACGGATCTGGGGCGGAAGATCCGGGAGGAGATGCCGCAGGCGTTTACACCGTCCTGCCAAAGCGGGCTTTCGCTTTTTGATGTTGCAGACGGAAAAATCAAGATGGAAGATTTTGTTTCCACGCTGAGCCTGGAGGAACTGGAGGCGCTGACGCGCGGCGATTACACGATGAACAGTTCGCTTGGCGCGCCGGGCAACGCAGGCGCGTTCGGCGGCGTTTTGCAGTCCTTAAGGGATAAAGGTGTTCCGCCGGTGATCACTACAGACGGCCCGTCCGGCATACGGCTCAGCGCAAAATGCTCGCTGATCCCCATCGGCACGCTGCTTGCCTGCTCTTTTGATACGGCGCTTGTGCAAGAGGTTTACAGCGCTGTGGCGGCGGAGATGCTGGAGCGGGGCAGCGATGTGCTGCTTGCTCCGGGCATGAATATTCACAGAAATCCGCTTTGCGGCAGAAATTTTGAGTATTATTCGGAAGATCCGTATGTTTCCGGAAAAATGGCGGCAGCGGCGGTGCGCGGCATACAAAGCCTTGGCGGTTCTGCCTGCCCCAAGCATTTTGCCTGCAACAATCAGGAATTTGCAAGAACAAAAAATGATTCGCGCGTTTCCGAGCGCGCGCTGCGGGAGATCTATTTAAAAGGATTTGAGATCTGCATAAAAGAGGCGCAGCCGGAAAATATTATGACTTCCTACAATAAGATCAACGGCGTTTACAACCATTATAATTATGAACTGTGCACGGATATTCTGCGCAAAGAATGGCAATATCCGGGCAATGTGGTAACAGATTGGTGGATGCAGAAAGGCAGAAGCCCCGAATTTCCGAATCTGCGCGACAATGCTTACAGAGTGCGCGCGCAGGTGGATGTGCTGATGCCGGGCGGAAAGCGCGGCGGCAGAAGAAAGCCGGACGGCACTTTGCTGGAATCTTTCGGAGACCGGGGCGGTATCACGCTTGCGGAACTGCAGCGCACGGCGGTTAATGTGCTGCGCTTTGCCATGAAATCCACCGCGTTCAAACGCTTTCGGGAATACCGGGGTTGACAGCGGTGTTATTCTATAACTGTTAGGAATAAAACAAACTAAGGAGAAGATAAAATGAATTACAAAAACGGACTTGTGCCCGTATCCCTGCTTACGGGGTATCTGGGCGCCGGCAAGACCACCCTGCTGAATCATATTCTTTCCAATCAGGAGGGCTACCGTGTTGCCGTTATCGTCAATGATATCGGCGAGGTAAATATAGACGCTTCTTTGATTCAGAAAGGCGGCGCCGTAACGCAGAAAGATGAAAATCTGGTTCCGCTCTCCAACGGCTGCATCTGCTGCACGCTTAAGGTGGATCTGATGAAACAGATCATCAGCCTTGCCTCCAGCAAAAAGTTTGATTATATTCTGATCGAGGCGTCCGGCATCTGCGAGCCCGGCCCGATCGCCGGATCAATCTGTATGCTGGACGGAACCGACCCGTCTGTTAACCTGCCGGCAGTGGCGTATCTGGACAATATCACCACCGTTGTGGACGCGAAAAGAATGGCGGATGAGTTTGGCGCGGGCGATTCCCTGCTGAAAAAGGATATGGACGAAGAGGATATTGAAAACCTGCTTGTTCAGCAGATCGAATACTGCACCACGATCGTGCTCAATAAGGTGGATGAGGTATCGCCGGAAGTGAAAGAAAAGGTGCTTGCCGTGATCAAAGCGCTCCAGCCGCAGGCAAAGATCATTGAAACCACTTACGGCAATGTGGATGTTGGCGAGATTCTTTCCACAAACCGCTTTGATTATGAAAAAATCCTGGAAAGCGCAGGCTGGATTCAGGCAATGCGCGGCGAGGGCGAAAATTCCGAAAGCGAACAGGAAGCGCATCACGCGCACGAAGATCATGAACATGAGCATGAGGCGCACGGCCACCACCATCACCATCACCACGGCGAGGGCGAGGCGGAGGAATACGGCATCGGCACGTTTGTATATCAGAATGTAAAGCCGTTTTCCAAGCAGAAGTTTGAGGAATTTGTTTTTGCCAAATGGCCGAAAGAAGTGATCCGCGCAAAAGGGCTGTTTTGGATCAAGGAAGATCCGGACACGGCGTATATTTTTGAGCAGAGCGGCAGGCAGAAGACTGCCACGGACGACGGCAAATGGATCGCCTGCTTCCCGGAGCGGGAAAGAAAACAGATCCTTCAGATGAATCCGGATATCGCCGCGGCGTGGGATCCCGCCTATGGCGACAGGATCAATAAAATCGTTTTCATCGGCAGGGATATGGATAAAGCGGCCATTATCAAGGCGCTGGATCACTGCCTTGCGCAGTAATCTGCCGCAGAATCAAAAGCAAACGGAAGTTTTACAGTAATCCCTCCGGCTTGGCTCTGCCAACCCGCCTCCTTTTTATAAAGGAGGCTTATTTTTTTGCTGCGGGGTTGTTTCATGATCTGCCGCGTTATTACAAAATTTCTGTTGTGTACATTTCACACATTCCGCAGGATATTTTTGGTAAGTTGCCGAATTGATTTGCCGTAAAAAACTTTATATAATATAGGTAATAATATTGTTTTTTATGAAGTGATGCGTATGAAAAAACTGAGTTTTACAAAAGATCAGTGGCTTTCCCTCTTTTCGCTTGCAATCGTTATTCTCTGCTACGCGGGAGAGAAGGCAATGAAACGGCTTGTGCCGTGGAGTGAAACTTCCGCTCTGATCCAGGCGTTTGTGTTTACCGTTGCCGTTGCGGCGGTCTATCTGATCCTTTCCAAGGCAAAGGACGCGTATTTCGGCATGATCGCCGGTATCTTCGCGTTTAAAATTTTACCGCCGGATATGGAAATGCTGCGCGCTTATAATATGGACGCGTCCTGCGTGTATTTCATTGTGCGCAAGATGGCGCTTGTGCTGTTTCTTTATACGATCTATCGGCTCTATCTGCGCTCCAAAAAAGGGCAGGCGGATCCCATCCGCGCCCTGCCGGTTGCCGCGCTGCTGCTTGTTGTTCCGTTTTTAACGGGTATGTCCAATGATTTTGAGCAGTATGCGTATATCAAAACAGGCAGTATGATGCTGCCGTATGCGCTGGATGCCGGCTTTTATATTGCCGCCATGTGTGTGCTTGGCGTAGTGTGCGTTTTGTTCCGCGGCAGAAACGCCGCGCTCGTCTGCGATTTTTCCATGATCGGTTTTGTTGTGGGCGGTGCCAGAAAACTCTGCTCCGCTTTGATCATCCTGAATGCCAATCTGCATCTCAGCAAATCCTATATCTGCTGGATCGCGATCTATGCCGTGCTGATCGCCGCGTTTGCCGTGCTCAGAAAAAAGACGGCAGGCTCCGCGCTTATCTTTTCAGGCGCGGCAAGAAAATCATGAATAAATCAGATTTCAATAAAATAGAGCAATATATGCTTTCCTGCATGGGGGACAGCGCACATGACAGCCAGCATATTTACCGGGTGCTTTTTATTGCGCTGGATATTGCAGAGCACGAAAAAAATGTTGATAAAGATATATTGATAGCCGCGTGCCTTTTGCACGATATCGGCAGAAAAGAACAGTTTGAAGATCCCTCGCTTTGCCATGCTCAGGTTGGCGCGGAAAAGGCAAGAACTTTTCTGCTGGAAAACGGCTTTGATTCTGAATTTGCCGATAGAGTGGCAGCCTGCGTAAGAAAGCATCGTTACCGTTCTGCTTCCCCGCCGGAGAAAATGGAGGAAAAAATCTTGTTTGATTCCGATAAACTGGAGGCGGCGGGTCTTATGGGGATCGCGCGCTCTCTTTTGTATGAGGGAAAAGCAGGCACGCTGATCTATTCGCTCGGCAGTGATTTTGAAGTGCTGGACGGCACCGGAAATGAACCGCCGTCTTTTTTCAGAGAATATAATTTTAAGTTAAAAAAGGTTTATTCCGGGTTTTATACAAGCAGGGCAAAGAAGATCGCAAAAGCGCGCGAATCTGCCGCTGCCGCGTTTTATGAGGAACTGCTTTTTGAATCCCGCGCCGCGTATTCCGGCAAAAGGATCCTTTCTGAATATTTGGAAACCTGTTTTTAAAATAGAATAACCGTTAAAAAGCAGACCCGCGGAGATCAGGTTTCTCTGCGGGCCTTTTTGTAACCTTTTTACTTATTTTTGCGTTGTTCCATACAGCTTTGCAAACACGGAATTGCGAAATGTTTTATCCTGTGTAACTTCTTTGATCACGTGCAGGAACGGCGGTAACTCAAAATTTTCCGTTTCGCTTTTCAGTTCGATTTCCAGCAGCGCCCGATCCGCCCAAAATGGGAAGAGATCCAGTTCAAAGCACTTGCCGTTATAAAGCAGGAGCCAGCGGCGCTTGGAAAGCACTTTTTCTCCCTGTATGCAGTTCAGATATTCCGCCTCGGTGATGCGGCTTTCTTTTTCTATTCTTTTCATTTCGGTCAGTTTTATTTTTTCCGTTTTAATATAGATAAAATCGCCGTCTTTGCCGCGTTTTCTTACCCTGAACCGTTCGCCGTTTCGGTTTATATACGCCTGCGCAATATCCGCATAATCGCAAAGGTCGTGGTTTTGCAATTCGCTTTCGCCGGGCTTTTCAATCAGAAATTTCCGCTCAATCTCCAGCGGTTCGGGAATACCAAGGAAGAAATCCATCTCCTCAAACAGCGCTTTTTCATTTGCCGCCAAGCGCAGATGCTCGTTTCCAAGCCATTTTTTTATAACGGTTTTCTCTGTGCCGCTGTTGAGAAACACAGCGGAATAGGCATATTTTTCCGCATTGCTTTCGCAGGGCACGTCAAAAAACAACTCTGCTTTGCCGGCGTATCTTTTTCTTACGGCATCCGTGTTTTCAAAGCCGATAACGGCAATCTTTTCCATTTATTTCAACTCTTTTTTAATGTATTCGCAGTAAAGGCGCAAAATATCAATATCGGTTTTATCGTATACCATTCTTGCGCCAACGGCGTCTTCTATCTCATTAAAAACGGCTTTGCCGCCGTCAAAAACAAAATCTATCCCTATATAATCATATTTTATGCGCGATGCAATCTTGTAAACGAGCGCGCGTTCGCTCTTGCTTAAGCGATATATTTCGGCACTGCCGCCAAGGCAGTAATTGGATCGAAAATCCGTTTCGCTTTTTCTGAGCACGGCGCAGATGATCTTGCCGCCGATCAGCCACACACGCAGGTCTCTGCCAAGGTCGGACGCCGGTTTCTGATACACAAATCCTTTTTTGAACGCCACTTTGCCGCTTTTTATCAGGCGCACATCTCTGCCGCCCTTGCCGTTTGCCGGTTTTTCTACCAGCGGCGGTTCTGTTTGATTGATTGGCATTATCTCTATGCCGTTTTCACGCATAAATTCATAGCACTTTTGCTTATCGTTCGCAAGGCGGGTCAGCGCCGCCGGGTTAAAAACGCGTATGCCGCGCCGCTCAAAGTTTTCGGCTATATCCGCGTTGTTCGTTCTGTTGATTACAAAATCTGCCGGCATGCCGAACTCTGTTTCGTTTTCCAAAACCAGTTTTACGCCAAGATATTTTTTAAACCGTTCAACCGAAAAGGCGTTGCGCTGTGCCTCTTCTTTGCTGTATATCAGTATTCCGCTCAAAGTCTGTTTCTTATCTCCTCAAAGATCAGCGGGGCAACATCCGTGCCCGTGCAGTTCATAATGTTTATGATATGGGCGTTGCTGTTTATCTCGCACACGCTGCCGTCGGAAAGGATATCCACGCCGCCGAACGTAAGCCCCAGCGCGCCGCAAGCGGCAAGCGCGCTTTTCACTTCAGAATCCGTGGGCGTGTAAGGCTCCATGTGCCCGCCGTTGGTTACGTTCGCCCGAAAATCCTGTTTGTTTTCACGGCGCACCGCCGCGGCGATCTTTCCGCCAACTACTTCTATTCTGATGTCATGCCCGGCGGAATCCGCTATAAATTCCTGCAGTATAAACGGCTTTTCCGTACTATGGCGCAGGACATCTTCCTTGCGTTCGCAAAGAAACACCTGCTCGCCGAACGAGCCGAAACATTCTTTAAACACAAGCGGCAGGCCAAGGATTTTTATTGCGCCTTCAACAAACTGTGCAAAATCCGCCTTAAAATAAGTTTTGGGCGCGATCAGTGTTTTCGGCTGCTTTACGATTCCGTTAAGCGCTATATAGGTTTTTGCCTTGTCGTCGCAAAGCGCAATGCCTTTGGCGCTGTTAAAAACCGGCAATCCGCTTTTTTCAAGCCGCCGGGCAAGGTTGGTGTCCTTATCCCAAAACAGCACAAAATCCGCGTCCGGCGTTTCCAGCGCCAGTTCCAGATTTGTCTTTAACAGCAGTTCCACGCCCTGCTTTTTTGCGCTTTCCAGCAAATGGCGGTGCAGCGTATTAAATTTTTGTGTGTTTAAAAAGTGATTGACCGCAAGTATGCCTTTCATTTTTACGCCTTTCGTCAAAATAATATATAAACGCATTTTCAACTTTTATATACTGTATCATTTTTTCTTGCTTTTTTCAATCTGCTGATATAAAATAGATATACTAATTCTATATAAAAGCGGAGGAATGTTACATGACGGAATATACCCTTAAATACGGCTGTAACCCAAATCAGAATCCCGCCCGTATCCATATGGACGGCAAAGAACTGCCTTTTGAGATCTTAAACGGCAGCGCGGGATATATCAATCTTTTGGATGCTTTCAACTCCTGGCAGCTTGTTAAGGAACTGAAAGAGGCAACCGGCCTGCCAAGCGCGGCGTCCTTTAAGCACGTTTCGCCCGCCGGCGCCGCAGTTGCGCAGCCGCTGGATGAAACGGACAGAAAAGTCTGCTTTGTGCCGGAAGGGCTGGAACTTTCTCCTATTGCCCAGGCGTATGTAAGAGCAAGAGGGTGCGACAGGGTTTCTTCCTTCGGCGATTTCGCGGCGCTTTCCGATGAGTGCGACGCGTCTGTTGCGCAGTTCCTTGTAAAAGAAGTTTCAGACGGCATTATCGCTCCGTCTTATTCCGACGAGGCGCTGGAGATCTTAAAAAAGAAAAGGCGCGGCAATTATCTGATCATAAAAATGGATCCGAATTATGTGCCGGAAGAGATGGAAACCAAGCAGGTATTTGGCATCAAATTTGAGCAAAAGAGAAATAATGCCAAGATCACAATGAGCCTGTTTGACGATATGCCCACCAAAGTTAAGGAGATCCCTCAGATCGCAAAGATAGATCTGCTCATTTCCATGATCACGCTGAAATACACGCAGTCCAATTCCGTATGCTACGCCATGGGTGGGCAGACGATCGGCGTTGGCGCAGGGCAGCAGTCCCGTATTGCCTGCACACGCCTTGCCGGCACAAAGGCGGATAATTTCTGGCTTCGCAGGCACGATAAAGTAACTTCCCTGCCGTTTATTGAGGGCATCAGGAAGTGCGAGGCGGATAACGCCATAGATCTTTATATCAGCGATGAATATGAGGAACTTTATAAAAACGACCTTTGGAAAAAGTATTTCACCGAAAAGCCGGAGCCGTTCACCGCAGAGGAAAAGGCGCAGTGGCATAAGCGGATGACGAATGTTGCCCTCGGTTCGGACGCGTTTTTCCCGTTTGAAGATAATATTGAGCGCGCGGCAAGATCCGGCGTTAAATATGTTGCCCAGCCGGGCGGCTCGGTAAGGGATCAGGCGGTTATTGATTGCTGCGATTCATTCGGCATGGCAATGGCTATGACGGGAATCAGACTTTTCCACCATTAATTTTTATATGCGTTAAACGGCGGCGCTCATGCGCCGCTTATTTTGCTGAATTGCATTTGTGTAAATTCTATTGACAAGTGTAAAATGAATTTGTACTATAAAATAGTAAAGTGGTAAAGTATACTCTTTTTTAGGTTTTTTACGCGGATCCCGTTATTGCAGTATAAAGGGGTGGAATTTATGAAAAAAGCAATAAGTTTATTATTAGCGTTAACAATGGTAATAACTTCGCTCAGTATCGCTTTTCCTGTGTTTGCCGATACGGGCGCTCAGGTTGATACAGTTGTGGATGAACTTTCCGACCTGTACAGGGAAGAAGGGGTAAAGGATAAAAGCATTGAAGATTCCGCCGCCAGCCGTGTTATCGTTAAAGCAAATATTGAGCCGGAAACTTATGGCAGCGCTGAAAAGATAAATGGTACGGATGATGTGTACATTTATCAGTATGAAACAGCGAGCGAAGCAGCCAACGCCCTCGAATATTATAATTCTTTAAGCTTTGTTGAATGGGCAGAAACGGATGGAATAGTTGAAAGCCAGAGTTCTTCATTTAGTGCAGATGAAACCTTTTCTTACGGTGCAGATATGCTTGGCAGTAAATATGCAAAGCAATATCTTGAAACGATAGATGCTCCGGAAATCAATATAGCGTTGATTGATGTCGGAATCAATTTTAGATTAAAAAGCTTTAAAGATACGAATCGTGTCATTGATTCAGGTATAAATCTCAGTGATACAGGTGAGGAAGGAACTGCACAGGCAGATGTGGGTAGTTCTTCCAGTGTATATCATGGCTCTCATATTACCAGCATCTTACTTGATAATACCGCTTCCAATGTGAATATCATCGGCTACAAAGCAATGAACAGAGATGGATACGGTACAGTTTCTGCCATATCTGCATCTGTTCAGAAAGCAGTTGAAGACGGCGCGGATATAATCAATCTAAGCCTAAACGGAATTGGCGAACCGCCTTCTTTGATTAAAGAAGCAATTCAAGATGCATACAAAAACGGAGTAATCTGTGTTGTAGCGGCAGGAAATTACAATGACGATGTATCATATTACTATCCTGCGAATATGGATGAAGTATTTACCGTCGGCGCTGTTGACAATAGAGGCAATCCCTGCTTTCTCTCCAATTACGGTGAGGAGCTCGACTTTGTGGCGCCGGGTTATCAGATAGAGGTTTACGGAAATTCTTCGCTTGATAAACCGCAGTATGTAAACGGCACTTCTTTTGCCGCCCCGTTCATAGCGGCGGCAAGCGCTGTGGCTCTTTCCGTCCATCCGGATTATTCCGTAGAAGAGATCAAACAGGTCCTAATAGATTCGTGTGTTACAAAAAATGACCTCGCTTATTCAAGCCCTTATTTAAGAGATGTTGAAATAAAAGACAGTTCATTGTCTGGCTTTACTTTCGGTAATTTAGGTGAAAAAGCAGAATCGGAAGATCTGTATTACGGCTACGGTATGCCACAAATGCAGAAGATTGTGGGAGTGGATGAGGTTTGCTCCGCACCGGAATTTTCGGTATCATCAGGAACCTACCATGAAGAATTTGAACTTTCACTATCTTCTGATGCCAGTGCAGAAATCTATTACACAACGGACGGCTCTTATCCAACAGCGGAACGCTCTGAACTTTATACCGAGCCTTTGACTGTTTCGTCAACTGTTTCCATTCGCGCTGTGGCTTGCAGTGACGGAAAAATAAAAAGCGTTCCGTCATCGGCAGTGTATAAAATGGAATATTATGCTGATGAAAGCGATTTCACCATAGACGATAGAGGATATATAACAGGCTATACAGGCGAAAAGAATGAAATCATCGTTCCTGAAGCAATAAACGGCACAACAGTTAAAGGCGTTGCGGAATACGCTTTTTACGATGATTTTGACCCGGCAGAAATGGAAGAATCCCAGCAGGCTTGGGACAGATCAGAACATCTTCTCGGCATCGTTCTTCCGAATACTGTAACGGAAATTGAGGACTATGCTTTTTTCAGTTTCATACTCAGCTATGTTTCTGCACCCGGTCTTAAAGTTATCGGTGAAGCCGGCCTAAGCACTCCGCTGGTTTATTTGAATGCGCCGAATATTGAAAGAATTGAAGATTTAGGCTTGAATTATTCAAATTTGACCGAGCTTGATCTGCCAAAGCTGACTTATGCCGGTTATGCCTCATTTAGCGAGAATAAATATTTAGCTAAAGCAAAAATGCCGTCTCTAAATAGTGTGCCTGATTCTGCATTTAATAATTGTTATCGATTGGAAGAGGTGGAACTCGACAGCGCAGTTGAACTTGAAAGCAGCGCTTTTGAAAATTGTTGGCTTTTAAGAGATGTTTATGTGCCTGATGTTGAAATTATGGGTGATATGGGCTTTGCATACTGTGACAATCTAAGAAAAATTTCACTGCCAAACCTTTTAAGAATGGATGGTAAATGTAATTTCGAAGGGTGTTCAACTTTAACGAAGATAGATTTGCCCATACTGCAAAATATACCGGAGCAAACCTTTATGTACTGCTATATGTTGTCAGATATAAATATGCCAAAGGTTGAGCAGATTGGTTATCAGGCATTCTATGACACATATTCGTTAGGAAATATCCAATTTGATTCACTGAAAGTTCTGGGTGATGAAGTGTTTGTTAACAGTACTGCAAGTGAATTGTATGCTCCAAACTTGGAAACAATGGGAAATAAGGTTTTTGCTTCATATAGTACTTGGAATGATACTTATGCACAAAATACAAATTTAAAAATTATATATGCGCCAATACTGAAAACTTTATCAGATGAAACCTTGGCTTATACAAGCGGACTTACTGAGCTTGATTTGCCTAATCTTAAAACAATAGGAGAAAACGCATTGTATGAGAGCGGTGTAAATTATCTTTACGCTCCTGAACTTGAAACGGCTGAAAGTCTGCCTGTGACAGATAATGCTGTAGTTGTGGTATCTGATAAATTAACAAACTGTACTTATGTGCCAACTGATACTTCACTCACTGTTCAAGGTGAAAAAGGCTCATACGGCGAGGAATACGCAGATGCCAACAGCCTTGAGTTTATCGATATGAATGATATGGGCGGATCAATAAGGGTTACCGATGCCGGGCTTCGATTTGGCTATTCATTTTATGATACGCAGAAAAAAGAAGTTGAGGAATACGGCTTTGTCTACGCTGCCGGTGAGCAGGACAGAAATGAATTGACCGTAGAGCAGATAGACAATGAAAGCGTATTGCAACTTACTGCATACAACCGCTTAACGCATGAGGACGAGACAACAACATTCAATCTTGTATTCACAGATATCCCGCAGGCATCCTATGATATGGAAGTGACGGCAAGAGCGTATGTTAAGATAGACGGCAAATATTTCTACTCTGATGTTACAACCCGCAGTTTCAATCAGGTTGCGAACGCCGTTCTTGCGGATGATGAAATAGACCAAAACACGAAGAACACGCTTACAAAACTATATGAGGAGGTGTGATCATGAAAAAGGAATATTACGAAAAGCCGGAAACCGAAATAAATGAATTTAAAACAGTTGATGTTATAACAACAAGCGGCGACGATAATCCGACCGACTGGCCGTTTGGTTAATTGGAAAAACGCAGGTTGGAAAATTATCAAAAAATTCAAAAAAGCCAAAACAAGCCTGTGCCAATGTTTTGCGCTTTTTTGCTTATAAAAGTTAAATTTACCCGTCTTGAACATGCGGCGATAGTATAGTATAATACATTCGCAGAGGCGGTGATATGTTTGAGCCTGAAAAGCGAGATATTAGAAGAACTGCGGCGCCGCGGCGGCTATGTCAGCGGAGAAGAACTTGCTCGCAGCCTTAACAAGAGCCGAACAGCGGTGTGGAAAGCGGTAAACGCGCTACGCAACGAGGGCTATCCTGTTGAGGCGCACACCAAAAAAGGGTACAGGCTTTGCGGGGATACGGATGTTTTGAATGCCGAGGAGATCTTGCGCCTTTGCAAAACAAAAATCAAGGTTTTTTATCTTGATAGTGTGGATTCCACAAATAATTACGCAAAAAAGCAGATTGCGCAGGGCGAGAAAGATATTTTCCTTGTTGCGGCGGCGGAGCAGACCGCGGGCCGCGGCAGGCAGGGCAAAGCCTTTTTTTCACCAAAGGGCACGGGGATCTATATGAGTCTGGTTGTGCACCCGGACGCGCCGCTGCAAAGCGCCGTTTCGGCAACCACGGCTGCGGCGGTTGCGGTTTGCAGGGCTATAGAGAAGATATCGGATAAGCAGCCGGGTATAAAATGGGTAAATGATGTTTATCTGGACGGCAAAAAGATCTGCGGCATTCTGACGGAGGCGGTTACGGATTTTGAAAGCGCAACCGTTTCCTCCGTTATTATTGGCATCGGCATTAATATCAGCACAGAGCAGTTCCCGGCGGATGTGGAAAACGGCGGCAGTTTAGGGCCGGGCATCGGCAGGGCAAAGCTGATCGCGGCGGTCAGCGATGAACTGCTGAAAACCATAAACAGCGATTACAAGGATTTTATTGCGTATTACAGAAGCCGAAGCATTGTGATTGGAAAAGAGATCCGGTTTCTTGAAAACGGCGTTTGGCAAACGGCAAAGGCAGAGGGGGTGGACAGCCGCGGCGGACTGGAGATCGTTTTAAAAGACGGTGTGCGCAGAACACTCAGAAGCGGCGAAATCAGCATTAGAAAAGTATGAGCAAAAAATTACGTTTAAAAATTCTGAATTTAAAATTTCTAAAATCAAAAAAAGCAAAAGCGGCAATCACTTCCGCCGTGCTGATTATTATTGCCGTTCTCTGCGCGGCGGCAATTTTTTCTTCCCGGCCGAATACAAACAAGCCCGTTTTGTTTGAAACGGGCGCGGAATATGTGGAAGGTATTGATGTTTCCAGCCATAACGGGCAGGTAAACTGGCAGTCGGTTGCAAATGCCGTAGATTTTGCTATAATCAGAGCGGGTTACAGAGGCTATGGTACGGGCGCGATCGTTGAGGATACAGAACTGAGACGCAATCTCAGCGAAGCGAACGATACCGGTATCCCCCTGGGCGTTTATTTTTACTCCCAGGCGGTGACCCCGCAGGAAGCGCGCGAGGAAGCGGAATTTGTGCTTGATCTTATAAAGGGGTACGATGTGGATCTGCCGGTGTTTATTGATTATGAATATGCGCACGGCAGCGACGGGGAACTAACAGGCAGACTGTATGATGCAAAACTTTCCGCGGCGGCGGCAGCGGATATCATAAACGCGTTTTGCAAGGAGATAACGGACAGCGGCAGATACGCCGGCGTTTATTCCTCCTCTTCCATGCTTACCCTGCACATAAGCACATCCGGCCTTGCGGAAAATCTGTATATCTGGGTTGCTGATTATAATGAAACTGTCACCTATCCGGGCGCATATGATATTTGGCAGTATACGAAAAGCGGCTCCTGCGACGGCGTCAACAGCAGGGGCGTGGACAGAAATTATTGGTTTATAAACCACTGAGCAGGATCGTTCCTGCCTTAAGACCGAAGGGATGAATCTTATGTTTTTTAAAAAAGGAATCAGATCGGCAGCGGCGTACATACTTGCCGTGATCATGGCGTTCTCTTTCCCGATCAGTGCGGCGGCGCTGACAACAAGCACTTCGCCTTATACAAATAAAACGTATACGCACAGTTCGGCGTTTGACGGCTATGACAGGCATGACGGCATTGATGTTTCCGCGCATAACGGAGATCAGATCAACTGGCAGAGCGTGAAAGCGGACGGTATTGAATACGCCGTTATTCGCGCCGGCTTTACCGGATATACGAAGTCAAGGCATTCGATCAATGCGGACACGCAGGCGGTAACCAATATCAAAAATGCGCAGGCAGCAGGCCTGCCGGTAGGCGTATACTGGTTTTCGCAGGCGCTGAACGAGAGCGAGGCAAGAGCAGAGGCGCAGAAGACGCTTGAAATCATCAGCGGCTATGATCTGCAGCTGCCCGTATTCTTTGATTATGAATTTTACGGCGTTGCCGAAGGCAGGCTGGATTCCGCCTGGAGAGAGGGCACGATCACAAAAAGCCAGATGACTGCCAATGCCCGCGCTTTCTGCGAAGTGATCGAGTCGGCAGGCTATGAGACGGGCATCTATGCCAACAAGTCTTTCCTCACGAGCCAGCTGGATGCGGCAAGTCTTGCCAATGATTACAGCATTTGGCTTGCGCATTTCACGACCCAAACGGATTATACCGGCGATTACTATATGTGGCAGTATACCGAAGAGGGCAAAGTTGACGGTATCAGCGGCAATGTGGACTGCGATTTCATGTATCTGCCAAACGGCACGGAAATCGGCGGCGACCGCAAAGTAACCGGCTTTAACGTATACGGCAGGGGCGACGGCGGCACGGATCTTTATTTGGAATGGAATGAAGTCGGCGGCGCGGATAAATATGAAGTATATATCGTTTCCGCAAACAGCGAAACACTGAAAGGAACGGTTACGGAAAACCGGTTTACCTTTACGGATCTTTCCCCTGCATGGGAATATGACGTTAGAGTAAAAGCGTACAGCGGTGATGAACGGATTGCGCAGAATCATACTTACAGAGTTTGCGCGGCTCCGTCCCCGGTTCAGAATCTTTCCGTCAGCCTGAACGGCAACGCCATCACGGCAAGCTGGGATGTGCAGGCGTCGCACGGCTATTACATTCAGTGGTCTACGGATCCCACATTTGCCAAGAATGTAAACGGCTCCTTTATTACGGGTTCCGGTTCAACAAAGTATACGATCAATGCGGATAACGCGCGGGATTACTATGTTCGCGTAAGAGCGTGGAAATGGTATGAGGGCTACAGGCTTTACAGCGATTTCTCCGCCCCGGTAAAACCTGCGGTTCCGCTTTCTGCCCCAACCGGCTTTAATGTTTACGGCAGAGGAGACGGCGGCACGGATCTTTACCTTGACTGGAACGATGTTGACGGCGCGGACGGCTACAGAGTATATATCAACAACGGCAAGCAGGATCTTCTTCAGGGCGAAACAACGCAAAGCAGATATACATTTACGGAACTGGTTCCCGCTTGGGAATATGATGTAAAAGTAGTTGCTTACAATGATGTCAGCACTTCTGAGGCGATGTTCAGAATCTGCGCCGCGCCGTCACCCGTAAACGGGCTTCAGGCAGAGGCGGATGAAGATTCCATCACCGCAAGCTGGGATGTGCAGGCGTCGCACGGCTATTACATTCAGTGGTCTACGGATCCCAACTTCGTTCAGAATGTGAACGGCGCGTTCATAACCGGTTCCGGTTCCACAAAGTATACGATTAATGTGGATAACGCACAGGATTACTATGTTCGCGTAAGAGCGTGGAAATGGTATCAGAATACAAGACTTTACAGCGATTTTTCGGCTCCGGTAAAACCGGACGGCGCGCTTTCGGCTCCAACCGGCTTTAATGTTTACGGCAGAGGAGACGGCGGCACGGATCTTTATCTGGAGTGGAATGAAGTCAGCGGCGCGGAGAAATATGAAGTATATATCGTTTCCGCAAACAGCGAAACGCTGAAAGGAACGGTTGAAGACAGCCGGTTTGTGTTTACAGATCTTTCCCCGGCATGGGAATATGATGTTAAAGTAGTTGCCTACGGCGGCGGGAAAACTTCTGAGGCAATGTTCAGAGTCTGCGCCGCGCCGTCACCTGTAAACGGACTTCAGGCAGAGGCGGATGAAGATTCCGTCACCGCAACCTGGGATGTGCAGGCGTCGCACGGTTACTACATTCAGTGGTCTACGGATCCTGCGTTTGCCAAGAATGTAAACGGCTCCTTTATTACGGGTTCCGGCTCCACAAAGTATACGATTAATGTGGATAACGCGCAGGATTACTATGTTCGCGTAAGAGCGTGGAAATGGTATGAGGGCTACAGGCTTTACAGCGATTTTTCAGCGCCTGTAAAGCCGGACGGCGTTCTTTCCGCTCCCACAGGTTTTAATGTATACGGCAGAGGCGACGGCGGCACGGATCTTTATCTGGATTGGGATGATGTTGCCGGTGCCGAAGGCTACAGAGTATACATCCATAACGGCAGTGAAGACCTTTTGCAGGGAGACACTGCTGAAAGCAAATTTACCTTTACGGAACTGACCCCGGCATGGGAATATGATGTAAAGGTAGTGGCATACAGCGGAGACAAAACTTCTGAGGCAACATACAGAGTATGCGCCGCCCCGGAGCAAGTTGAAAACGTTTACGCCGTTTTCAATACGGAGCAGATCGTTGGCCTTTGGGATCCGGTAACGAGCCACGGATATGTATTTCAGTGGTCTAAGGATAAGGATTTCTCCGATATAGAAGGCAGCGTAAGTTTGACGGGCACGGATAATGTTTATTATGAACTGAGTGTATCCGTTCCAACCGATTATTATATAAGAGTCAGGGCATGGAAAAATTATAACGGATCCTATATTTACGGCGATTTTTCTGAGCCGCTTGAGATAAAGCCCATGCCCGTTGAAGACGCTGCTCTTGCACAGGAGCAGATCAATGCGTATATAGACGCTGTGGATGGATTTGTTTTGGATGACTCCCTTGCAGATGACGGCGTGCTGTATATTGCGATGCCAACGAATATTTTTACGCATCAGGAAGTATTGACCATCATGATGGATGTGATGGCTGAGGCGCTCAGAGCCATGGTGGATGAAGAAACTGCGTGGGAGGGCGATATCCCGCTCTATGCAGATATCGTTGTGCTGGACGGCGTTACTTATGTTGCCCTGCTTACCAGCGCGGAACTTGCTGCCGCAGTCAGCTAAAAGATCATAAAATGAAGAACCGCACGGCTTTTGAGCCATGCGGTTCTTTTTTGTGTATGTTTTTTGTTCAGTCCATATTTTTATACGGTTTTTTCTTTTCTACCCAGCCTTCTTTGTTTACCTGCTTTGCGCGGGCAACGGAAAGCGCGCCGCCGGGCACATCGTCGGTTATGGTAGAGCCTGCGGCAGTGAATGCAAGATCCCCGATCTCAACAGGGGCAACCAGATTGGTGTTGCAGCCGATAAACGCGCCGTTGCCGATCTTGCAGCGGTGCTTGTTTTTTCCGTCGTAATTTACGGTTACGGTGCCGCAGCCGAAGTTCACGTTTTTGCCTACATCGCTGTCTCCCACATAAGTCAGGTGCGCGCATTTCGTGCCTTCGCCCAGTGTGGAGTTTTTGATCTCTACAAAGTTGCCGATATGCACATGCTCACCCACAACGCTGTTTGCGCGGATTCTTACAAACGGGCCGCAGTCCGCGCCGTCTTTGATCTCGCTGTCCGTAATCTGGGTATTGTTCAGCTCCACGCCGTTTCCTATTTTTGAATCCTTTATATAACTGTTGGGGCCGATCACGCAGTTTTCGCCGATTTCCGTGTTGCCGCGAATGATCGTATTCGGCAGGATCGTTGTGCCTTTGCCGATGGTAACGGCGTCGCCGATCATAACGCCGTCCGTGCAGGGAATATCAACGCCGCTCAGCATATGCATGTCATTAATGTTGCGGCGCATGATGTTGTTTAAAATGTTCAGCTGCTTTCTGTCGTTCGCGCCAAGCACGGATTCCGTGTTTTCACAAACATACGCGCCTGCGTTCTTGCCCTGCCCCAAAAGGATGGCAAGGCTGTCCGTCAGGTAATATTCATTCTGCGCGTTGTTGTTTGTAATATGATCCAGAGCGTAAAGCAGGTCGTTTCCTTTAAACCAGTACGTGCCGGCATTGGATTCATTGATCTTTTTTTCTTCCTCGTCTGCATCCTTGTGCTCAACAATGCAGAGCAGTTTGCCGGTTTCATCCCTTTTAACATGGCCGATCCCGTTGGTATCTTCCACGATTGCGGAAACCAGCGTTATAGAATTTGCATTTTTGCAGTGATAATCGTATGCGGCGTTGATCGTAGTGGCGTCCATAAGCGGGCCGTCGCCGTTTAAAATCAGAATATCATCCCCGCTGTGGCGCTCCACAAAATCCCTTGCGCACATAACGGCGTGCCCCGTGCCGAGCTGCGGATTCTGGTATGCCGCCTCTATGCCCTCCGGCAGATACGCCTCAACGATCTCGTGTTTATAACCCGTAACCACACAGATATCTTCACAGCCTGCCTCTTTCACCGCTTTGATCACGTAATAGAGCATCGGTTCAAAAAGAACCTCGCACATGACTTTCGGCATATCAGATTTCATTCTTGTGCCTTTGCCGCCGGCAAGAATCACAGCGCATTTCATCATCAAAAACCTCTCTTTTTTATGGTATCTACTACATTATGCACGAAAAGCAGGCTGTTTTCAATACAATTTTTCACTATTTTAGGAAAATATAACATTATAATAAAAAAAGATTTGTATTTTATTCTGTAATATGCTATAATACTACCGCAATATACCGGTAACTTTCTTGTTATGCAAATCATTACCGCCGGTAATTAGTAAAAAATATGGGAGGTACTCATTAATATGAGCCACAAGTACGTTTATTTGTTCTCAGAGGGCGATGAGACCATGAGAGAACTCCTTGGCGGCAAGGGCGCCAATCTTGCGCAGATGACAAGACTGGGCATGCCTGTTCCCCAGGGATTCACGATCTCCACAGAAGCCTGCACCCGTTATTACGAGGACGGCAAAACCATCGCTCCGGAAATCGAGGCTGAGATCTATGAATATCTTGCCAAGATCGAAGCAATCAATGAAAAGAAATTCGGCGATCCCGAATGCCCGCTTCTTGTTTCCGTTCGTTCCGGCGCGCGCGCATCCATGCCCGGCATGATGGATACAATCCTGAACCTCGGTCTTAACGACGAAGTTGCAGAAGGCCTGATCAAGGGCAATCCGGATCCTTCTTTTGCTCGTTTTGTTTATGACTCCTACCGCCGTTTCATCCAGATGTTCTCAGACGTTGTTATGGAGCTTTCCAAGAAGAAGTTTGAGGTTATCATTGATGAACTCAAGGCAAAGAAAGGCGTAACTTACGACGTTGAGTTGGATACCGAAGATATGAAAGAACTTGTAAAACTCTTCAAAGCGTTCTACAAGAGCGAAAAGGGCGTTGACTTCCCGACAGATCCTAAGGAGCAGATGATGGAGGCTGTAAAGGCCGTATTCCGTTCTTGGGACAACCCCCGCGCAAACGTATACCGCCGCATGAACGATATCCCTTATTCCTGGGGCACGGCTGTAAACGTTCAGCCCATGGTATTCGGTAACCTCAATATGAAGTCAGGCACAGGCGTAGCCTTTACCCGTAACCCTGCAACAGGTGAAAAAGGCCTTTACGGTGAGTACCTCATCAACGCACAGGGTGAAGACGTTGTTGCCGGTGTTCGCACACCTTCTCCGATCTCTAAACTTCAGGAGGAGATGCCGGAGGTTTATGCGCAGTTCCACGATATTGCAATGAACCTTGAAAACCACTATAAAGATATGCAGGATATGGAGTTCACCATTGAAAACGGCAAACTCTATATGCTTCAGACCCGTAACGGCAAGAGAACGGCTGCTGCCGCTCTTAAGGTTGCCGTAGACCTTGTTGACGAAGGCATGATCGATGAGAAAGAGGCTGTTCTCCGCGTTGAGCCGAAGCAGCTGGATTCTCTTCTTCACGATCAGTTTGACGCTGCCGCTCTTAAGGCTGCTACCCCGATCGGCAAGGGTATTGCCGCTTCTCCCGGCGCTGCCTGCGGTAAAGTTGTATTCACCGCTGCTGACGCAAAAGAATGGGCAGACAGAGGCGAAAAAGTTGTTCTCGTTCGTCTTGAGACTTCCCCGGATGATATTGAAGGCATGGTTTCTTCAGAGGGTATCCTCACCGTTCGCGGCGGCACAACTTCTCACGCTGCCGTTGTAGCGCGCGGCATGGGCACTTGCTGCGTATCCGGCTGCGGCGAGATCAATATGCACGCGGATGAAAAATACTTTGAACTCGGCGGCAAGAGATATAACGAAGGCGATTATATTTCTATCGACGGTTCAACCGGTAATATTTACGGCGAAGCCATCCCAACCGTAAGCGCTTCCATCAGCGGCGATTTCGGCCGTTTCATGGCTTGGGCGGACAGCTGTCGCAAACTTAAGGTAAGAACCAATGCGGATAACCCGAGAGATACGGCGCAGGCTCTTAAATTCGGCGCGGAAGGCATCGGCCTTTGCCGTACGGAGCACATGTTCTTTGAGGGAGACAGAATTAAGTCTATCCGCAAGATGATCGTTGCTAAAGACGCTGAATCACGCGAGGCGGCTCTTGAAGAGATCCTTCCGCTTCAGCAGGGCGACTTTGAAGAAATGTATAAAGAACTCAACGGACTTCCGATGACCATCAGATTCTTGGATCCTCCGCTCCACGAGTTCGTTCCTACTAAGGAAGATGAGATCGCTGAACTTGCAGGCGAACTGAACATCAGCGTTAAGGAACTGAAAGAAATCTGCGATTCTCTTCATGAGACCAACCCGATGATGGGTCACCGCGGACTTCGTCTTGCAGTTACCTATCCTGAAATTGCAAAGATGCAGACAAAGGCGGTTATCCGTGCTGCTATCAACGTTTCTAAGGAAACAGGCGTTCAGATCACGCCGGAAATCATGATTCCGCTTTCCTGCGATGCAAAAGAACTCAAGTTCGTTAAGGATATCGTTGTTGAAACTGCGGATGCAGAGATCGCAGCGGCAGGCGTTGAGATGAAGTATGAAGTCGGCACCATGATCGAGATTCCGCGTGCTGCGCTTACAGCAGGCGAGATCGCTAAAGAGGCTGAATTCTTCTGCTTCGGCACAAACGATCTTACCCAGATGACTTACGGCTTCAGCCGTGATGACGCGGGCAAGTTCCTTGAGTCTTATTATGACAACAAGATCTTTGAATCAGATCCGTTTGCAAAGCTTGACACGGTTGGCGTCGGCAGCCTCATGAAGATGGCTGTTGCAGCCGGCAAGGCAACCCGTCCGGATCTCCACTGCGGTATCTGCGGTGAGCACGGCGGTGATCCAAGTTCTGTTGAATTCTGCCACGAGATCGGTCTGGATTATGTATCCTGCTCCCCGTTCCGTGTTCCGATCGCTCGCCTCGCAGCCGCGCAGGCAGCTATCAAAAGCGAAAAGTAATTAAAACAGAATCTGTTTTAAAATCTGATTAAAAAGCGCCGCGCTGTTCATTCAGCGCGGCGTTGTTTTTACGGCGTATATTTTTTAGTTAAAAGCAAAAGCGGACATGATAAAGCAATATATGAGTAAATCTTAATGCTTTGTTTTATGCCGTCTTATGATGAATAATGATAGGATATACTAAAAAATCAGCTCCAGCATCGTATCTGTATACTGGGGCTGATTTTTTATCTAAATATAAATTACTGTATTTTATTTGGCGTTTTGGGCGGCTTGTTCGGCAAGTTTTTCGGGTGAGCCGCAGCATTTTTTATACTTTTTGCCGCTGCCGCACGGGCACGGGTCATTCGGGCCTACTTTCTTTGCCTTTCTTACAGGCTCTTTTTTAACGCTTTCGTCTCCGCCGCCGGATGATGTTGCGGTGATCTTGGCGACAGCCTGCCTTTCCACATCCTCACGGCGCCTTACAACCGTTGTGAACATCATCTTAACGGTGTTTTCACGGATTGTTTCCGTCATTTCATCAAACATATCGTAAGATTCCATTCTGAATGCCACAACGGGATCCTGCTGTGCGTAGGAACGAAGGTGGATGCCCTCTTTCAGGTTATCCATGGCGTCAATATGATCCATCCACAGGGAGTCAACATTGTGCAGCAAAATCTTGCGGGAAAGATCCTGATAGATCTCGTCGCCGAACATCTCGCGCCTTTCCTGCAGTTTCTTTTCGCCGGTCTCTTTCAGGAAATCCGTGATCTCCTCAACGCTCATGTCGTTCAACTTATCGCAGTCCTCATCCGCAAGCAGCCAGCCGCGGTATTTTTCCTTAAGGCCGTTTAAGTTCCAGTCTTTCTTATGCGCGTCTTTTGCGCAGTATACGGGAACGTTGGCGTCTATGCTGGAATCCAGCATATCCACAATCTTGTCTGTAAGATCCATACCGTCCAGTACCATATCGCGCTGTTTATAGATCAGCTCTCTCTGGCGGTTCATAACATCGTCATATTGAAGCGTCTGCTTTCTGATAGCGAAGTTTCTGCCCTCAACCTTTTTCTGGGAGGATTCCACCGTGTTGGAGATCATCTTGCTCTCAATCGGCATATCTTCGTCTACGGCAAGGCGGCTCATCATGGCTTTCATTCTTTCGCCGCCAAAGAGACGCATTAAATCGTCTTCCGTTGAAAGATAGAACTGCGATGCGCCCGGATCGCCCTGACGGCCGGCACGGCCTCTGAGCTGATTGTCTATACGGCGTGAATCATGGCGCTCCGTGCCCAGAATGAACAGACCGCCTGCCTCGCGGACCTTATCCGCCTCGCCCTTGATCTGCTCTTTGTATTTCTCTTCCAGTTCGCGGAATGTTTTTCTTGCCGCAAGGATCTCCTCGTCATCCGTTTCGGCAAAGCCCTTTGCCTCTGCGATGATCTCTTCGGGATACTGCATTTTTTTCATTTCCGCAGTGGCAAGAAACTCCGCGTTACCGCCAAGGATAATATCCGTACCACGGCCCGCCATGTTGGTGGCGATGGTAACGGCGCCGAGTTTACCCGCCTGGGCAATGATTTCTGCCTCTTTCTCGTGGTTTTTGGCATTGAGCACATTGTGCGGAATGCCTGCCCGTTTCAGCATCTTGGAAAGCAGTTCGCTCTTTTCAATGCTGATCGTGCCCACAAGGATGGGCTGGCCTTTTTCGTGGCATGTTTTGATCTGCTCGATCACGTGTTTGTATTTTGCTCTTTCCGTCTGGAAAATCACATCCGGATAATCTTTGCGGATCAGGGGTTTATTTGTGGGTATCTCCACAACGTCCAGTTTATAGATCTCGCTGAATTCCTGCGATTCCGTTGAAGCGGTACCCGTCATGCCGGAAAGTTTTTTATAAAGTCTGAAGTAGTTCTGGAAAGTGATGGTGGCAAGCGTTTTGCTTTCATGCTCTACCTTAACGCCTTCCTTTGCCTCAATTGCCTGGTGCAGGCCGTCATTGTAACGTCTGCCCAGCATGATACGGCCGGTAAATTCGTCTACGATCAGAACCTGCCCGTCTTTTACAACGTAGTCTATATCCCTGCGCATAACGCCGATTGCCTTGATCGCCTGGTTGATGTGGTGCAGCAGCGTGGTGTTTTCCATATCCATCAGGTTTTCCACGCCGAAATATTCTTCCGCTTTTTTCACACCGCTTTGTGTAAGCGTTGCCGTGCGTGCTTTTTCGTCCACAACAAAATCGCCGTCATAGGTTTCTTCCGTGTCTTCCTTTTCGTTCATCTGGGCAACTTTGTCCATCTTCAGGGTTCTGGCAAAATCGTTTGCGCGGCGGTACATATCCGTAGACTGTTCGCCGCGGCCGCTGATGATCAGCGGTGTACGCGCCTCGTCTATCAAAATGGAGTCAACTTCGTCCACAATAGCAAAGTTATGGCCGCGCTGCACCTTCTGCTCTTTGTAAAGCACCATATTATCTCTAAGATAGTCAAATCCCATCTCATTGTTGGTGCCGTAAGTGATGTCGCAGTTATATGCCTCCTGCCTTTCGGCATTGTTTTTTTCGTGAATGATCAAACCTGCGGTCAGGCCGAGAAAACGATAGAGTTTGCCCATCCATTCGCAGTCACGCTTAGCGAGGTAATCGTTTACGGTAACGATATGAACGCCCTTGCCCTCCAGCGCGTTGAGGTAGGCGGGCAGCGTTGCCACAAGCGTTTTGCCTTCGCCGGTTTTCATTTCGGCAATTCGGCCCTGATGCAGAATAATGCCGCCGATTACCTGCACGCGGAAATGCTTCATGCCAAGCACGCGCCACGCTGCCTCGCGGCAAACGGCAAAAGCATCCGGCAGGATATCATCCAGCGTTTCACCGGCGGCAAGCCTGTCTTTCAGGATCTGCGTCTGAGAAATCAGTTCTTTATCGCTCATCGGTTGATACTTGCTTTCCAGGGCAAGCACCTTATCCGCCGTTTTGGAAACGCGTTTTACTTCTTTTTTTGAATAATCGCCGAAAATGGCGGTCAAAAATTTATTTGCCATTATTACACCTCTAATAATGTATTGGTTAAATCCGATCTAAGTTCCTATTTTAGCATAGATTATATAAAAAGTCTATCCTTATTAACATCAAACGCCGATCGCGCTCTTTATGGCGCCGAGCGCGCCGCCGGAAACGCCGTTTTCGGCGTTCTCATCAAACGCGAAAACAAGGTTGTCGTCCGCCTGCTGAATGGTTACGGTGATTTCTGCCGGCTGGCTCATCATCGGGGCGGCGTCTATATCTTCGGTCAGTATGGAAAGATTACTGTCCAGCCAGGTATCGCTGGAAAGGTTGCTGAGCAGGTTAAAGGTGGAATATTTACCCATCAGATCGCTTGCGAAATCGCCGGCAACCTGCGCCAGATCCTTGTTTGAAACGGAAAGGGTAACGGTTTTGTTTGCCGTGTCTATAGCAGTGATCTCATAAGTCAGGTTTGCAAACATGGCTCTGCCAAGCTCGGCAAACTGCTCGTGCTGCTTTGCGTAACTCATGATCACGCTAAGCGTGGAGGAGCTGACATAGGTTTCCAGATCTTCCGTGTTAAATTCCTTAAGCGCAGTGAAAACAGTGTCCGCCGTGGCGGTTATATTTTCCTGCGTCATTTCCGCGGAGGTTTTTGCGCACGCTGAAAAACAGCAGATGATTAAAACGATGCTAAGAAAAAGCGCAATCCCTTTTTTCATTCTGTTTTATCTCCTTTTCAGTTTGTTTTCTATATTATAGTTTTAAATATTATATATAATAGCGGAATTTTTTTCAACAAAAGTGCGGATTTATTCATAAAAGATTTTAAATTCTATAACAGATACGCGTTTTTTCGCTTTCTTTTTGTATTTTACGGCTTGAAAAATGCTGCCGCCGGTGCTATAATCAGTTCAGTTAAAATAATATGTCTGCCACCGGGCAGAGGCTTGCGCCTTATCCGCGTCGTTAGGTCTTAGAAGACGCCGGAAACAGGGCGCTTTTTTATTGCTTTGCTTTTGCGCGCAGATATTCTGACACTGTGAGGTGTGCCATGAAACGCAATCCCGTTTCGCTCTATTTTAAATATGTTTCTTTGAATGTGCTGGGTATGGCGGCGCTTTCCTGCTATATTCTGGCGGATACCTTTTTCGTTTCCCGCGGTCTGGGAGCAAACGGACTGACGGCGCTTAACCTTGCCATACCCGTTTATAATCTGGTAAACGGAACCGGGCTGATGCTCGGTGTGGGCGGCGGCGCAAAGTATGCCGTTTCCAAAAGTCGGGGAGATACGGCTGCCCAAAACCGGGTGTTTACAAATACGCTGTTTCTTGCCGCGGCGTTCAGCGCCGTATTTGTTGCAGCAGGCATTTTCTTTTCTGAAAACATAACCTCTGCCCTTGGGGCGGACAGCGCCGTGTTTGCCATGACGAATACGTATCTGAAAGTGATTTTGCTTTTTGCGCCGGCATTTTTGCTGAATAATATTTTTGTTGCTTTTATACGCAATGACGGAAACCCCAAACTTTCCATGGCGGGCATGATCACGGGCAGCCTTTCCAATGTTTTGCTGGATTATATCTTTATTTTCCCGCTGGATATGGGCATTTTCGGCGCGGTGTTTGCAACCGGGCTTTCTCCCGTGATCAGCATGTGTGTGCTGAGCGCGCATAAGATCAGGCGCAAAAATGATTTTCATATTGCAAGATCGGCGCCGTCGCCGAAACTCGGCGGAGCGATCTGCGCGCTGGGTATACCGTCCCTTGTTTCAGAACTTTCAAGCGGCATCGTGATCCTTGTTTTCAACATGATCATTCTGCGCATAGCCGGCAACACGGGCGTTGCGGCATATGGTGTGGTAACCAATATATCGCTTGTGGTCATCGCCGTGTTTACAGGTGTGGCGCAGGGTATGCAGCCGCTTGTCAGCGAGGCGCACGGCAGGGGCGATACAGGCGCGCAGCTGAAATTTTTTAAATATGCCGTTATAACTGTTTTCGGTTTGTGCGCAGTGGTATATCCCTGCATATTCTTCTTTGCGGATCCGATTGCCGCGGTGTTCAACAGTGAAAACAATGCCCTGCTTCAGCAGGTCGCCGTACAGGGGCTGAAACTTTATTTTACGGGCGCGCTGTTTGCGGGGTTCAATATTGTTGCCGCCATGTTTTTTACTGCGCGGGAAACACCTGTGCCGGCGCATATCATTTCCATTCTGCGCGGGCTTGCGCTGATTGTGCCGGCAGCGTTTCTTCTGGCACGCCTTTTCGGGCTTTGCGGCGTTTGGCTCTCGTTTACGGCAAGCGAAAGCCTGTGCGCCGTGTGCTCCGCCGCGTTGTTTGCCGCATTGGCGCTGAAAAAGCGATCGCTTTCAAAAAATAAAACTTAATTACTTCTTTATTTTTCTATTACCCGTGGTTTATTATACTTTGGTTTAATAAACACAGCGGGTTTTTGATTTATCTTGCTTATGACCCAAAGTATGGTATACTGTTTGTGAGGTGATTTTATTATGCAGACCGTTCTTGTTTGTGATGACGATCAGGCGATTCTGGATTCGATCGAGATCTATCTTAAGGCAGAGGGCTATGAAGTGCTTAAAGCGGAAAACGGCAATGCGGCGCTGCAGCTGATTGCGGATCACGATATTCACTGTATGGTGCTGGATATCATGATGCCCGGGCTGGACGGACTTCAGACAACGCTGAAGATTCGTGAGCAGCACAAGAGTTTCCCCATTATCATGCTCTCCGCCAAATCAGAGGATACGGATAAGATCGCGGGGCTGGGTTTCGGCGCGGATGATTATGTTACAAAGCCGTTTAATCCGCTGGAACTCGTTGCCCGTGTAAAATCCCAGATCAGGCGCTATATTTCCTTTGCCGGATTCGTGCAGAAAAGTTCGCAGATCGTTACCGGCGGTTTGGTTGTGGATACGGACGCCAAAACCGTAAGCGTGGACGGCGAACAGGTAAAACTGACCGCGCGCGAATATATGATTCTGGAATATCTGTGCAAAAACATGGGCCGCGTGCTCTCCTCGGCGCAGATCTATGAGGCGGTGTGGAACGAGCCTGCGTTTAAATCGGAAAAAACAGTTACCGTGCATATTAAAAATATCCGGGATAAGATCGAGATCAATCCCAAAGACCCGAAATATATCAAGGTGGTGTACGGACTTGGATACAAAGTGGATAAAATTTAAGTATGGCAGTTTTAATAAATGCCTGTGCGCTTTGCTTGCCGCCGTGCTTGCAGGTGTGTTTGCCGTAAATGCCGTGACGGTGCTGCGCCATGCGGCTTATTTCGGATCGGACGGTATTGTGAATCGTAAAAGCGTTGGCTATATCGATACCTATGAATTCAAAGGCTCTCTTGAGCAGAATATTGCAACGATCATAGACGATGTGAGCCACAATACGAATCAGGCGGCATATGATTCGGCAAAGGCGGCAACGGTAACGCGCGCCGCCCAGTTTTTTGAAGCGGCGCTGCCGGTCCTTCAGGATTATGAAGACCGGCTTGCGGAATATTTTGCGTGGGAAAGGAATTATACCGGAGAGGATGATTATGAGTATCCTCCAACTTATGATATTCCTATGGCGGCTGATTACGGCGCGGGTAATATAGGTTATAGCGATAGTAGCCATACGTTCAGCTTCGATATGCCCGTGCAGGATGATGCGTTAAGCGATACACTCTCTATCAGCTTTACGGTGGATAATATTTTGGAACTGCCCGATGGCGGGGTTACGGATACATTTAACACGCAGTTTGGCAATCAGGCATATTACAGTTATTGCCATGATACTGCCGAGGCGGGTGAATCGGCGCAGTTAGGGCTCAAGAACGTAAGATATTATGCGGAGTTTTCGGATGGCTCTATTGCTGCGAATGTGCAGAATGCGGAAGAAATAGATTCGTTGGTTCAAAATGAGGATTATGAATATTTCACCTATGAAAACGGTGACACTTCGGCAAGTGACAGACTGAGCGGTGTAAATGTTTACAATGGAGATTACTATGGGAACACAGCGGATAATGTGCGGCTTTATCTGGCTGTGAATCCTGCCTTTTCCGAAAATGACGTCTATGGCACGGTCAGCGAAAATCTTGCAGGTATTGAATCCATTGACGCGAATGCCGCTCTTTATACCGCGTTATTCTCGCTTTTAGGGTTTGCTGCGTTTGCCGTTATTTCCGTTCGGCTGGCAGGCAATAAGAGCAACGGAACCGTTGCCGCTGCCGCCGTGGATAAACTGCCGCTGGATATCGGTTTTATCCTTATGGCGGCGTTTGTTGCGTTTCTTGCCGCTCTTGTTTTGCAGTTCATAGAGAGGGAAAGTTCTGCAATCTTCGGATATGATGCTGGTCCTTTTTATTATATTTCTTTGGATTTTTATGAGTCTCAGTGGTACAGAAATATTTTGTTTGCAATCGGTGCGGCAGCTTATCTTTCCATACTCGGCTTTTCCGTTTCACTTGCAAGAAACGCAAAAACGGGCGTAAATATTCTTAAGCACACTTTGTTTTACAAAATCTTAATGCTGATCGGCAGATTTTTCAGGTGGATCTTAAAAGGGTTTAAGAAAATCAAGAATTTCTTTGCCACGCTTGGCTTTTTGCCGAAACAGTTAGACAAACGGGCGGTTTGGGCGGTTGCGCTGTTTTCCCTGTTTAATATTCTTGGCATGAGTTTTGTTGCGCTGTTTTTTGCCTCTTTCGGGCTGGATTTTACGGCGTTTATGTGCGGATTCGTCTGTTTTGTGCTTGTGATCGCCGTGGACGCGGTCTGCGTATATAAAGCGTTTCAGTTTATGCGCGCGCTGGATAGAATGATCGATTGCAGCGCAAAAAATGAGCCTGTGGATATAGACACTGCAAAACTGCCGCGGTGCCTGAAAACGCTTGCTGATTCTTTGGATGAAAAGAATGCCGCGCTGCAGGAAGCGGTTATAAAAGCCGTAAAGGATGAGCGCACAAAAACGGAACTGATCACAAATGTTTCCCACGATCTGAAAACGCCGCTCACATCGGTTATCAATTATATAGATCTGCTGAAAAAATGCGAGATCCGGGATGAGACCGCCGTGAAATATATGGGCGTGATTGATGAAAAAGCAAACCGGTTAAAGCGCCTGATCGAAGATCTGATCGAGGCGTCCAAAGTTTCAACGGGCAATGTAGTGCTCCATAAAACCAAGATCAATCTGAACGAACTTGCCACGCAGGCAATCGTGGAATACGCCGATGATTTTGAGAAGAACGGTCTGGATCTGATCTTTGATGAAACAGCGCAGAAACATATCGTTTTTGCGGACGGCACCAAAATCTTCCGCGTGTTTGAAAATCTGCTTTCCAACGCCAAAAAATATTCGGCGCCGGGATCCAGAGTGTATGCCCGCCTGTATTCGGATAACGAGAACGGATATTTTGAGATCAAGAATATATCCAAAGATCCGCTCAATATTTCAGCGGAGGAACTGATGGAACGGTTCGTGCGCGGCGATAAATCCAGAAGTGAAGAGGGCAACGGTTTGGGGCTTTCCATTGCGAAAGAACTTTGCAGCCTGAACGGCGGCTGGCTTACGATCTCCATAGACGGCGATCTGTTTAAAGCAACGGTTCGGCTGCCGAAAAACGGCGCGGAGGAAACGGATGAAAAGCAAATTTAAAATACTGATCGGCGCGCTGTGCGTGTGCATTGCTGCCTTTGCCTGCGTTTGGGCGTTTACTGCCGGCGGGCTGGATTTCAGCAGCTCCGGCAAGATTGTGTTAACGCAAAAGGCGGACACGCCTGAGCTCACGCTTGTAAACGCAGACCATTCTGTGCCGCCCGGCTGGAGTGTGGAACTCACCACCCTTTCCAACGGCGAGCAGGTGGCAAGCATGATCTATCCGGATCTGCAGGAAATGTTTGATGATATGCGCGCGCAGGGCATTTATCCCTTTGTCCGCGCCGGATACCGTTCCCGGGAAACGCAGGAGCAGGTGCTGGAGGACAGGATTGCGTCTTACCAAAGCGAGGGGTATTCCAAATCACGCGCCCGTGAACTTGCGCTGGAAACGGTGGCAGAGCCGGGCACCAGCGAACACGAACTTGGCCTTGCCGTGGATATCAATGCGGATGATGACCGCAGCACGGGGGATGAAGTGTATGCCTGGCTTGCGGAAAACGCTTATAAATATGGCTTTATTCAGCGCTATCCGGAGGATAAAACAGAAATCACGGGTATTGATTATGAGCCGTGGCACTACAGATATGTGGGCAAAAGCGCCGCCGGGGAAATCTATCACAGCGGCGAATGTTTGGAAGAATATCTGGGAGAAAACTGAGCCTGAAAAAACAGGGTAAAATTCCCTGCGCAGGCAGTTGTGTTTTTATTGACAATTATACCGTTTTTTGATAATATGATAATAAGAGGGTAGACCCGGAATACAAATTTCTGCTGCCTGCCTTTATAACCATCATGAAATAAGAAAAAAATGACTTTAGAGATGAACCCCGAAAAACGCGCCCGGCAGAAAACGGTTTTAAAATACCTGCTTTGGTTTTTGCTTTTTGCCGCGCTGGCGCTGCTTTTTTACAAATGCCCTTTTAAAATGATAACGGGAATAGACTGCCCCGGCTGCGGCCTTACCAGGGCGTTTTGCTGCATACTGCTTTGTGATATTCCGGCGGCAGTGCAGTATCATCCGCTTTCGCCGCTTATCTTTGCAGAACTGTTTTATTTGGTTTACGCGCAGTTTGTGCTTGGCAAAAAAGCGGATCGCAGATTTGTTGCCGCAGGCATTTTTATTACCGCTTTGCTTATGCTTGCCGTTTGGCTGTGTAAAATATTATGATTCTTTTGAGGAGGAGAATTTATGGCAGACGCAGTATATTTTAACGTTGCTCCGAATTTTGATCTGCATATGTTTGCAGGCCAGCTTGCGGAAAAATACAGAATGGAAGGCTTTACCGTTACGGTTGCCGATTTCAACAACACAGAGGTCATTACTTTTGATAAAGACACGGGCGGAATCAATATGCTGCTTGGTTTGGGCCAGGGCATAAAGGCTACCTGTATGGTGGCGGACGGCGTGCTTACCATCAATTTTTCAGATGGGGACTGGACCGGTAAAATCATCGGCCTTTGCGTGGGCTGGTTTATATGTTTTGTTCCGTTTATCACGGCAATCGTTGGCTGTGTAAAGCAATCCCAGCTGCCTAAAAAGATCGGAAATGACGCTATGATGATCGCCTCTCAGATGAATCAGCAGTTTGGCGGTCAGGGGCCGCAGGGTCCTTATGAACAGCAGCCCCCGTATAACGGCGCGCAGCAGTACGGCGATCCGAATCAGCCGTATAACGAGCCGCAGAATCCGAATAACGGCGGCAGCTATTAATAGAAATAGAAACAGAATAGGATTCCAAAGCAAACCGCTCCAAATCTTGGGGCGGTTTTTGTTGTGCAAAGCGGTGCGGTCATGTATAATAGAAACAGAATGCATACGAAAAGCGGAGGGCGTTTTATGAAAGCGGTTGTTTTTGATATGGACGGCGTTTTGTTTGATACGGAAAGGCTCGGCTTTGCGGCGTGGGACTACGCCAGTGAAAAAATAAATGTTCCGCCTGCAAGCGAGCTTGCCTTTCAAACGCTCGGTATGACTGCGCCCGCCGTGGATCGGGTCTTAAAAGCGCATTACGGAAACGATTTTGATATAAGCAGATTTCGGCTTTTATGCCGGGAATATACATACCGGTATTTTGCGGAAAACGGCGTGCCGCAAAAGCCGTATCTTAAGGAATCGCTTGCCATGCTGAAAGCCGCAGGCTTTAAGATTGCCCTTGCCTCTTCAACCGCAAGCGCAGGTGTCTGCAGAAATCTGAAAGACGCGGATATAGAAACCGATTTTGATTCGGTCATCTGCGGGGATATGATAAAAAATTCCAAACCTGCGCCGGATATCTATCTTGCCGCGGCGCGGTCGCTTGGCGTTTTGCCGGCGGAATGCTTTGCCGTTGAGGATTCAAAAAACGGCGTTCTTTCTGCATACAGGGCGGGAATGAAAGTGATCATGGTGCCCGACCTTTGGGGCGGTGAAGAGGAAACGGATAAACTTTTGTTTTCAAAATGCGCAGACCTTAAAGCCGCCGCGGAGACAATTCTGAAAGAAAACTGAAAAATTTTTTATTTTGTGCGGACAGTTTTGATCTGTTCGCCGTCTTAAGAAGTGAGAGGCTCTCAAAAAGCACCTGAAAGGAAGAGAAATATGGCACTTTTTAAAAGGAAAAATAAAGAAGACGGGCAGAAATTTAAAAGCTTGCTGAACACGCCGCGGCTTGATCTGCGGCACAGTATTCCATCCGCTATTGCGAAAGTTAAAGCGCTCAACGCCGCTTTGGTCATTTTACCTAAAGAGCCAAGCGAGGAACTTATGGCGGCTTACGGATCCATTCCGCGCAAAAATGTGGCAACCGAGCTTTACTTGGAAAAGGATGAAGAACTAAGGGATATCAACGGCTGCAGCGTTATTGAATGTATGCCGGGCAGTGATAAAACGGTTTATATGATAAACGGTATAGGCGTTTTTTTAAACCATACGCAAGGAGGAACGCCCCGGGTTGTCGGAAACGGCGTGTTTGTTTGCAGTAAGGGCACGAAAGTGGATATGTTAAGCGCAAACGGCTTGACGGTGCAGCTGGATTTTGAGATCGAAAACACAAAAACTCTTTCCCGCCTGCAAAAAATAAAGAAAAAACTGAAAGATGATCTTTTTTAACTGTTAGGTCTTTATGCGTTGTGCTTGTGCTGACTCTGTTCTTTATTGGATTTGCGGCGCAGTACACGGATGATTAAGCGTAAATCAAGGGGCTTTCCTCCGCACGGAAGAAAGCCCCTTGATTTTTATACTGTTTTTTTATTTATGCGCTATTTTCCGCCGAAAAAGGATTGCGCTATGCGAACGGTTTCCATTGCGTCTTTGGCGTACCAATCGGCGTTTATCATATCGGCGTAGGACTGGGTCAGCACCGCGCCGCCCACGATCACTTTGGCTTTTGTGTGTTTGTGCAAAAGTTCAATCGTTTTTTCCATGGCGGGCACGGTTGTTGTCATCAGCGCAGAGAGCCCCACCAGTTTCACATGGTTTTCCTGCACGGCTTTCAGCACATCTTCCTCCGGCACGTCTTTGCCAAGGTCGATCACGTCAAACCCGTAATTGGAAAGCAGCACTTTTACAATGTTTTTGCCGATATCATGAATATCGCCATGCACGGTTGCGATCACGATTTTCTCCCCGCGTTCTTCTTTTTTGCCGCTCAGGATCATCTTTTCTTTGATCACATCAAAAGCGGCTTTGGCGCTGTCCGCGCTCATCAGCAGCTGCGGCAGGAAAATGCGGTTGTTTTCAAATCCGTCTCCGACTTCGTCAAGCGCCGGAATGATATATTGATTGATGATCTCTAAAGATTCCTTCGTTTTCAGCAAATCGGCGGCGCATCTTGCCGCGTCCTCCTTAACGCCTTTAACTATCGCTGTGTGCAGCGTTGTTTCACCGGCGGGCACGGTCTGCTCGGGCACGGTAACGCTTTCTATGTATTCGGCGCAGTTCTCATCCAGACCGTTAAGGGCGTTAAAGGCGTAATAGGCGTTCATCATGCTCTGCGAATTGGGGTTGATGATCCCGGCGGAAAGCCCGCTTTGCAGCGCAAGGGTAAAGAACGCGGTGTTGATTGCGTCCCTTTTCGGCAGACCGAAAGAAATGTTGGAAACGCCCAGCACGGTGTTTACGCCCAGTGTGCGGCGGATAAATTCCACGGCTTTGAGTGTTTCGATGCCGTTTGACGGGTCTGTGCTGATCGTCATGGTAAGCGCGTCAACGATCAAATCTTTTTTCTCTATACCGTATTCGGCGGCGGTATTTATGATTTTTTCCGCAATTTTAATTCTTCCCTGCGCCGTCTGCGGGATGCCGCTCTCATCCAGGCAGAGGCAGACGACCACGCCGCCGTATTTTTTTGCCAGCGGGAACACCTGCGCCATATTTTCCGCCTTGCCGTTTACGGAATTGATCAGCGGTTTGCCGTTGTAGATCCGCAGTGCCTTTTCCAGCGCTACCGTGTTGGAAGTGTCAATCTGAAGCGGCGCGGCGATCACACCCTGCAGGCTCTTTACCGCCGTTTCCATCATGCTTACTTCGTCTATTTCCGGCAGGCCAACGTTAACATCCAGAATATGCGCGCCGGCGTCCGTCTGTTTCAGGCCCTCTTTTATAATATATTCAATATCGTTTCGGCGCAGCGCCTCTTTAAACAGTTTCTTTCCGGTTGGGTTGATGCGTTCGCCGATGATCACCGGCTTTTTGCCGATCTCCACCGTTTGGCTGTAAGAAGAGACCAGCGTGCGGCTCTTCTTTTCGGGTATATCCGCCGGAATGTTTTTGCAAAGTTCAATCATTGCTTGGATATGCTCCGGCGTAGTGCCGCAGCAGCCGCCAAGGTAGGAAACGCCGATCTCTGCCGCCTTTTTCATATCCTGCGCAAACGCCTGCGGGGTTACGTTATATACGGTTTTGCCGTTCACACTTTCCGGCAGGCCTGCGTTTGGCTGCACAATGATGGGCAAAGAAGTCCATTTTCTGATCTCTTCCACAAGTGGCAGCGTTTCGGCAGGGCCAAGTCCGCAGTTAAAACCAATCGCGTCCACACCCAGCCCTTCCAGCATGGCAACGGCGGTTTTCACGTCCGCGCCGGTGAGCAGCCTGCCTTTTTCATCAAAGATCATGGTAACGAAAACAGGCAGATCGCAGTTTTCCTTTGCCGCAAGCACGGCGGCTTTGATCTCATAAGTGTCGCTCATCGTTTCAATCAGCACAAGATCACTGCCGTCCTTGCCGGCGTTGATCATCTGGGCAAAAATATCCACGGCGTCTTCAAAGTCCAGTTCGCCCATCGGCTTAAGAAGTTTGCCCGTGGGGCCTATGTCCAGCGCCACCTTTTTTCCGGCGCTTTTCGCAAGGCGTACGCCCGCCTTTATAACTTTCTCCGGCTCTTTTATTTTAAGCCGGTTCGCGCCGAAGGTGTTTGTGGTGATATATTCGCTGCCTGCCTGTGCGTATGCGCGGTGCACGGCAAGCACTTTTTCGCTGTCTGTCAGATTCAGCAGTTCCGGCAGTTCGCCGGCTCCAAGCCCCATGCTTTGCAGCATTGTGCCCATACTGCCGTCAAAAAATTTAATGTTCATCTGTTTCCTCCGTGGGCGGTTCTATTCCGGCAAAGGCGGTTACGGATTTTGTGGGTATCATCTGGCAGGTGTCACTCAGTGTGATTCCGCAGCGCTTTGTTATATCCATAAGTTTGAATATTTTTTTCTGCTCCGTTATAGCAAGGTCAAAATACCCCGGCGAATACCGCTGCCTTGTTTTTACGTTCTCTTTCGTCTCAATCTGCGCCTGCAGCGCGTCGCACACCTCTTCTATTTTAGATGCAAGGGATGCCTGTATGATAAGCAGCATTGCGCCGTCTGCGGCGTATTTTCGCAGCAGCATATCGCCGTTTACGCCAACCGTTGCGGCAAGAACAGCCACCCGGCGGCAACCGGCAAGGTTTTTTGCAAGGCGGCGGCTCTCAAATACAAAGTTTTCGATTTTCAGTGCCGTATCCGTTACTTCGCAGTCGAAAATCCGGTAAAGGCTTTTTGGCTCGCACACCCGGTTGATCTCCGCCATAGCGCTGTCAATCATGGCAAGCAGGCGCTCGTCGTTTACGCTGCTTTTCGTGCGCATGTATCTTAATATCTCTTTTTTATCCATTGATAATTGCCGAAAGCCCTTTCATGATGGATCCCGCAACATCCGGGTGGTTCATGGTGTAGATATGGATATGATCCTGCCCGTTTGCCATCAGGTCTATGATCTGTTCGGTTGCGTAGATGATGCCTGCCTGTTTCATCTTTGCCGGATCGTCGCCGAAACGCTCAATAATCTTTTCGAATTTTCCGGGGAATTTGCAGCCGGAGAGTTCCACGCTGCGTTTGATCTGGTTGGCGTTTGTAATGGGCATGATTCCGGCAATGATCGGAACATTGATCCCTTTTATAAGGCAGTTTTCCTTAAAGCGGAAGAAAACTTCGTTGTCAAAAAACATCTGCGTTGTAAGAAAATCTATGCCGCAGTCCACCTTTTCTTTCAGATGCTGTATATCCTCCACGCGGTTTGCGCTTTCCGGGTGGATCTCCGGGTAGCAGGCGCCGCCTATGCAGAAATCGCCCTTTGCCTTTATTTCCTGAACCAGTTCATATGCGTGCTCAAAATGCTGCCCGTCCGGGAATTCAAAGCCCGCCGGTATATCGCCGCGCAGGGCAAGTATGTTTTCTATGCCCTCTGCTTTCCATTCGTCCAGCACGCTGTCTATCTTATCTTTTGTAGAGGTCAGGCAGGTCAGGTGGGAAAGCGGCGTAATACCGCAATCTTTGATCGCCCGGGCAATCTCCGTTGTAAAGCCGGTGCGCGTGCCGGCCGCGCCGTAGGTAACGCTCATAAAAGCCGGGTCGCTTTTTGCCATTTCCTCCACAACGGCTTTTGTGTTTTCTATTTTGCTCCATTCCTTGGGCGGGAATACCTCAAAGGAAACGGTTACTTTCCTGTTTTTTAAGATTTCTGATATTTTCACGGTTTGCACCTCCGTTTTTTGCCGTGCCTGTTCGGGATATTAAGGTAATAATATTATATTATAATATAATATATCAAATCCACCGCTCCTTTGCAAGCGTTTGTTGGCGGGCGGCATCCTGCTGCCTAAAACTTTTTTCGTTCAAGCGCGGTAATATTTTTTATAAATTAAAATTTAGATATGCAGAGAAAAAAAGAGATATAATGAGAATACAAGAGATACTCTTTCTTTTATTAAAATGGGTGTTGACTTCTGCACGGCGTTGTGCTATGATAATGCGGCAAGTTGAAAAACGAATTATTCGGTATGGAGGAAAGTAAAATGTCAACATTTATGCCAAAGGCTGACGAAATCGAACGCAAATGGTATGTTCTTGACGCTGCGGGCAAGCCCCTCGGCAGAGTTGCGGCAGAAGCGGCTGTTCTTCTTCGCGGAAAAAACAAGCCGATCTTCACGCCCAATGTAGACTGCGGCGATTTCGTAATCATCATCAATACAGACAAAGCCGTTCTTACCGGCGATAAACTCAACAAAAAACTTTATCAGCATCACACCGGTTATATCGGCAACCTCAAAGAGGTAAAATACGGCACGCTTATGAAAGAAAAGAGCGATTTTGCCATGCAGCTTGCTGTGAAGGGCATGCTGCCGAGCACAACGCAGGGCAGAAAACAGCTTACAAGATGCCGCATTTATAAAGGCGCAGAACACAAGCACGAGGCACAGCAGCCCGTTGCTTGGGAATTCTAAGGGAGGTTAAGAGATTATGTACGAATCAAATCCATATTTCTACGGCACAGGCAGAAGAAAAGAATCCGTTGCCCGCGTTCGCGTATATGCCGGCACAGGTAAGGTTACCATTAATGACAGAGATATAGACGATTATTTCGGCCTTGATACTCTTAAACTGATTGTAAACCAGCCTCTCGTTCTTACAGAAACAAAAGAAAAGTTTGACGTTGTCTGCCGTGTAAACGGCGGCGGTGTTTCCGGTCAGGCAGGCGCAATCCGCCACGGCATCGCAAGGGCTCTTCTTCAGTATGATGAGTCTCTTCGCCCGATCCTTAAAAAAGCCGGCCTTCTTACACGTGATCCTCGTATGAAGGAAAGAAAGAAATACGGTCTCAAAGCCGCTCGTCGCGCGCCGCAGTTCTCAAAGCGTTAATTGCGTTTTTGTGTTACTATTACAGCCCTGTTGTTGCAGGGCTGTTTTTTTATTTGTGCGCAAAAAAACTCCCGCTTAAACACAAGTTTAAGCGGGAGTTTCGTGTGCGTAAAACGCAAAGCCGGTGCAACAAACCCTCCGGCTTGTCTGCGAAAGTCCGTCTGCTTACCCTAAGAGAGACGTTGTGTTGCCTTTTAGAAAGATGAAGTCAATTACTCTGCTTGAAACGGCACAACGTCTTTTACGGCATCTGCCGGCTTTATTTCGCAGTCGCCGTTATCAATATCGATCAGTTTATATTTGTCGTTGCCCATGCCCAGTTCTTTCATATATGTGAGCTGGCGCAGACCGTGGCGAGTCTCTATGCGCTCCACAAGGTCATGGTGTTCATCCTCTTTCAGCGCATAAACCAGGTCAACGGACGCTTGATCGATTGCAAGGATATCTTTTGAGGCAAGGATGCCGATATTGGGCGTAACTACAGGCGCGGCGTCCACGCCTTCACAGTCGCAGGATACGCTCATGTTGCGCAGCACATTGATGAATGTGATGTGGTCTTTAAAATGATCTACGGTTGCCTTAGAGGATTCCGTCATGCGCTCCATCAGTTCTTCCTGCGCAATGCTCCACATATCGCTTGAACCCTCGGCGGTGTGGATCATCTTTTTGCCGATCCTGCCGTCCGCGCAGCCAATACCTATGTTTTTGTTGGATCCGCCGAACCCGCCCATGGTATGCCCTTTAAAATGGGTCAAAACAAACAGAGAATCATAGTTCAGAATGTTTTTGCCCATGTACATTTCGTTAAACCATTTGCCGCCCTTTACAGGCAGCGCCACGGTGCCGTCCTCGTCCATAATATCCACGGGGCAGAATGTCCAGCCGTTTGTTTTCAGCGTTTCACGGTGCTGTTCGGTGGTGTATCTGCCGCCCTCATAATAGGTATTCGTTTCCACGATGTTCGCTTCGGGCAGGTCATTTTTGATCAAAGCCTCCACCCAAGGGCGCGGAATGATATTCGGCCCGTGCGGCTCGCCGGTGTGCAGTTTGATGCCAATCTTTCCCGTAAGCGGCTCAGCTACACGCTGAAAGATCTTTCTAAGCCCTTCTGCGGACAGGTCCCTCGTGAAGTATACAGTGGATTCTTCCCCCGTGCGTTCTGCATATGGGATATAGTGTTCCCCGCCTTTGCCGGGAACTTTTTTATTTTCTGCCATATTGATTCCTCCAAAAATTTTTAGGCGTTTAAAGTATGCCGCTGTTTTCCGCCTGTAATTATATTATAAAACATTAAAGTTACTTTAAGTCAAGAAATATTTTGTGAACGCCTTTTAAATAAAATTTTGTGCGCAGATATATCACAGGAAATAAAAGAAAAGCCGCCGTGAATTCCAGCGTTCACGGCGGCATGGCGTCCCAGAGGGGATTCGAACCTCCGACCTACCGCTTAGGAGGCGGTCGCTCTATCCAACTGAGCTACTGAGACAAATTTTTTATATGTCATATTATATATTATAGATTTTTCATTGTCAATCATAAAACGAAAAAGGCGCAGGCGGGGAGGGGTAAAATCAGAAAGAATTTTCTGCTTTTCGGCGCCCCTTTATTATATATTATAATATTAATAATTTAATACCTATTATATATATGAAAAAAACAAAAGTTTATTCAAAAAAGGTTACAAAAGTTAAACCTATATATGGGCATGATACGGCGGAATATCAGAACGCAACTACCATATATTGTGTTTTTTGAATTTTTATTTCTAAAAAGTTACAAAATAATAAAGAACGCCTTTTGGATTTCTTTGATTTTAACCAAAAAAACGCTTTTGCACATTAAATCGGTAAAGAAAATAACCACAAGATGTTGGGTTCGGTCAAATATTACAACAATGTAACCTTTTGGGTCGTTGTGCAATATGCACAAAAAACACGATTTATTTGGTTTGACACATTATGCAAAAATAACTATAATGCCAAAGGCTTGAGAAATACTAAAGGCAGAGCGGCGTGTGTTCTAAAAAACACAGGCTCTGAAAGCGGAAAAATTCTTTCCGCCGGCGGGTTTGTTATGGATTGCGCACAGCAGTTCAAATACGTAATGATCCCGCTTTGATTCAGCACAGCCAATACTATGGCTCAAGTGCAAAAAAAGGAGATTAAGATGATTAATGAATCAAACGCTTCGCCGTTTAAACGGGTAACCAAAGTAATGGCGACGGCGGTGATCGCGTTCGTGCTTATGATTTGTATATTTGCCACAAACGCCTTTGCAGGCATGGCGGCACAATATAATGTTGTTATTGATGACAACGGTAAGCAGTTCACGGTTGCAACAGAAGAAACAGAACCTATCGAAATCCTTAATGAGGCAAACATTACCCTCGGCGCGAATGACAGGCTCAATATAGCCGGTTTTACGGCGGGCGAGGGCGGCACCATTGTGGTGGACAGATTAAATATCGTAAACATTCAGTTCGGCGATGTGATCACGCCGTATGAGGTTTACGCCGATACCGTTGGCGAAGCGCTGGCGGAGATCGGTATGGACGATACAAACAGCGCCCAGAATTATCAAAACAGCGATGCTGTGGAAAACGGAATGGTTATTATCGTTTCCGCTCCGATAAATGTTTCGCTTTATGCGGACGGGCAAACCTATACAATCAGTGTTTCGGGCGGAACGGTTCAGGATGTTATTTCTCTTGCAGGTATAAGCCTTGGCTCAGGCGATTACACAGAGCCGGAATTGAGCGCCGTTGCAGAAGACGGTATGCAGATCACTGTTTACAGAACCGAGACGAAAACCATTACCGTTACGGAATCTATAGATTTCGAAACCAAAACAAAGACCGATCCGGATATGGAGATCGGCGAAACAAGAATAGAAACCAAGGGTGTTGCAGGCGAAAGGCTTGTTACTTACAAAGTTACGTATGTAAACGGTGAGGAGCAGGCAAGAGAGGAACTTTCCTCCGCCGTTACAAAGCAGCCGGTTACCCAGATTAAATATGTTGGTTCCAAAACACCGGGCGTTACGCCGAACGGCGTGCAGAGCAAGAATGGATTTACGCTCGGTCAGAAAATCAAAGGCAAATATACCCATTATTGCGCCTGCGCCGTGTGCTGCGGCAAGTCAAACGGCATAACGGCGTCCGGCAAAAAAGTGTATAACGGAATGCCGAATCCGTATTATGTTGCGTGCAACTGGCTTCCGCTTGGCTCCGTGATCAGCGTAAATGGCACAAATTACACGGTGGTTGACCGCGGCGGCAGCAAGCTTTCACAAACCGGCAGAATCGATATCTACACGCCGGAAGGCCATGCGGCAGCGCTCAGAGGCGGCACCGGCAGCTGCGATATTACGATCGTTCGCCTTGGCTGGTAATGCCTTTGCCGCAAAAGCGGCATATCCCATATGATTTTGCGCTTGACAAATGCGCAAAACGGTGATATGATTACCTTAAACAACAGAATACCCATAAACCGATGAGGCGGAGATAAAAGCAGGATACGAACTCACAGAGAGCCGCGGGAGCTGGAATGCGGCAGTAAACGGCTTGCTAAATGGACCGCTGAGGGTGCGTTCAAAGGCATTTTTGCCGAGTATCACGCAACGCGAGGCCTGCGTAAGTGGCCGGAGGTATGTTGGTACCTTGCAGAGAGTGCGGATTTTATCCGCAAAACGGGGTGGCACCGCGAATGATAGTTGATTCGTCCCCGGCAGTATATTGCATAAGCAGTATACTGCCGGGGCTTTTTGTTTTTTCTGCGGCCTTTCTCTGCAAAATTCTTTTTCGCAGGAGGTTATTATGACTGTTTTTCCCTCTTTTCAGGAAGCGGCAAAAACGGCGGCGGATTACGGCTCGGTGCCGCTTTACAGCAAAATAAAAACCGGCGTAACGCCGTCCGAGGCGCTACTGAAATTTAAAAACGTAAGTTCGCACTGCTACATGCTGGAATCGTGCGAGGAAAAAGAAGACCACGGCAGATACACGTTTATCGGCTATGATCCCAAACTGGAGATTACGTGCCGCGATCATCAGGTAAAAATTACGGATGCTTTCGGGGTGCAAAGGTTTAACGGCAGCCCGCAGGAGCATATCAGAAAAATCTTAAAAGAGCACAGAAGTCCCAAAATGAAAGGGCTGCCGGATTTTACGGGCGGACTTGTGGGGTTCTTCGGCTATGATTACGCGAGATATTCGGTGAAAGGGTTTTCACCGAAGGCAAAGGATGACGCGCATTTTAAAGACGTGGATCTGATGCTGTTTGACAAGGTGCTTGCGTTTGATAATAAAAACGCAACGGTATTTCTGATCGTGAATATGAAAACGGATAACCCGCAACAGAATTATAGCGCCGCATGCAGAGAAATCGGACTCATGCGGGATATTCTTGAAAACGGCAGACCGGCGCAAATCGGCAGACCCCGCCTGAAGGCGGAGCCGAAACCCCTGTTCAGCAAAGCGCAGTACTGTGAAATGGTGAAACGCGCCAAGCAGTATATCCGGGAGGGCGATATTTTTCAGGTGGTGCTCTCCAACCGGTATGAGGCGGAGTTTGATGGTTCATTGTTTTACACCTATCAGGCACTGCGCAGGCTCAATCCCAGCCCCTACATGTTTTATTTTTCATCCGGAGATCTTGAACTTGCCGGCGCGTCGCCGGAAACGCTGGTCAAACTGAAAAACGGCAGACTGTTTACCTATCCCCTTGCCGGCACCAGAAAACGAGGGGCAACACCGCAGGAGGACGCTGAACTGCAAAACGAACTGTTAAGAGACGAAAAAGAACTTGCGGAACACAATATGCTTGTGGATCTTGGCAGAAATGATCTTGGCAGGATCAGTGAATTCGGCAGCGTTCGGGTTGAAAAATATATGAATATTCTGAAATTCAGCCACGTGATGCATATCGGGTCTGAGGTTTCCTCAAAGATCAAACGCGGTCTTGACGCCGTGGACGCAGTGGATTCGGTGCTGCCGGCAGGCACGCTTTCCGGCGCCCCAAAACTTCGCGCGATGGAGATCATAGATGAACTGGAGAACAACAGGCGCGGAATATACGGCGGCGGCATCGGTTATATTGACCTTGCCGGGAATCTGGATATCTGTATTGCCATAAGGCTTGCTTACGCAAAGAACGGGCGGGTATATATCCGTTCCGGCGCAGGTATCGTGGCGGATTCCGTGCCGGAAAAAGAAGATGCGGAGTGCAAAAATAAAGCGCGCGCCGTTATGGCGGCGCTGGAGCGCAGCGGAGGTGACGGCAATGGTGCTGCTGATTGATAATTACGATTCCTTTTCCTATAATCTTTACCAGCTGGTCGGCTCGTTCGGCACAGAGATAAAAGTGGTCAAGAATGATGAGATCACTTTGCAGGAAATCGACGAACTGGATCCGGAATATCTAATCATTTCCCCCGGACCGGGTACGCCTGCAAAAGCCGGAATATCCGAGGATGCCGTTCGATGGCGCGCGGGAAAATCTAAAATACTCGGCGTCTGTCTTGGCCATCAGGCAATTTGTGAAGTTTTCGGCGGCAGGATCACCTATGCCAAAGAACTGATGCACGGCAGGCAGTGCGAATGTGCAATAGACAATACCTCGGCGATCTTTAAGGATCTGCCCAAAACGATACAGGCCGCGCGCTACCATTCGCTTGCAGCGGACGGCGCGGTATTGCCCGGCTGCCTTAAGGTTACGGCTGCGGCAAACGGCGAGATCATGGCCGTTGAACACAGAGAACTGCCCATATACGGTGTTCAGTTTCACCCGGAATCGGTGCTGACGCCGCTTGGCGGCAGAATCATTCAAAATTTTTTGGAGGGATAGATATGATCAAAACATTGCTTTCCAAGGTTGCCTCAAAAGAGGACCTTTCCTATAACGAAGCCAAAACGGCGGTGAAGGAGATCATGAGCGGCGAATGCACGCCGGAAATGGTTTCCGCTTTTCTGACGGCGCTTGCCATGAAGGGCGAAACGGATGAAGAGATCGCCGGCTGTGCGGACGGTATGCGCAGCCGTGCGCTGAAAATGGATACAGACTGCGATACGCTGGATATCGTCGGCACCGGCGGAGACCGGTCGCACAGCTTTAATATTTCCACAACGGCTGCGTTTGTGCTTGCCGGCGCTGGCGTTAAGATTGCCAAGCACGGAAACCGGGCGGCGTCCTCCAGCAGCGGTGCGGCGGACTGCCTGGAGGCGCTCGGCGTTAAGATAACCGCTGCGCCGGAAGTTATGGAAAAGGCGCTGGAAGAGGATAATATCAGTTTCCTGTTTGCCCAGAAGTATCACAGCGCTATGAAATATGTTGGCCCGGTCAGAAAAGAGATCGGCATAAGAACGGTGTTTAATATTCTCGGCCCGCTCACCAACCCGGCAGGCGCCAAGATGATGGTGCTGGGCGTGTTCAGCGAGGATTTTGTTTCCAAGGTTGCCAATGCGCTTGTGAAACTCGGCGTAACGGACGCGCTTGTTGTTTACGGAAACGACTGCCTGGATGAAGTCAGCGCCTGCGGTGAAACCAGTGTGGCGGAGGTCAGAAACGGCAGAATCAAATATTACACCATTACGCCGGAACAGTTTGGGTATAAGCGGTGCAAAAAAGAAGAACTTTTAGGCGGCACGCCTGCCGAGAATGCCGCTATCACAAGAGCGGTGCTCTCCGGCGGCGGCACGTACGCCCAAAGGCTTGCCGTGGTCATGAACGCCGGGGCGGGCATCTATGTTGCCGAAAAAGGCGATGTAACGCCGGAGGAGGCTGTGAAAAGAGCAGAAGAAGTGATCGATTCCAAAAAGGCGTTGAAGGCGCTGGATGATTTTATAAGGATAACCAATGCGTAAGGATATTTTGAACGTGATAGCCGAACACACGCGGCAAAGGTATGAAGAGATCATAAGATCCAATCCGCTTGCGCGGGTCAGGGCACAGGCCTTGGGCATGGAAAAGGGCGGATTTGAATTTGAAAAGGCAATCGGCAAAAAGGGGCTTTCCTTTATTTGCGAAGTGAAAAAGGCAAGTCCGTCCAAAGGACTGATCAGTCCGGATTTTCCGTATCTTTCCATTGCAAAGCAGTATGAAACGGCGGGCGCGGATTGTGTTTCCTGCCTGACGGAGCCGAAATGGTTTTTGGGCAGCGATCGGTATTTAAGTGAAATTGCCGCAGCGGTTCCCGTTCCGGTCTTAAGAAAGGATTTTACGGTTTACGCGTATCAGATCTATGAGGCAAAACTGCTTGGCGCCGGCGCCGTGCTGCTAATATGCGCCCTCCTTGAAAAGGAACAGCTGAAAGCATATCTTGCTGTTTGCGACGCGCTTGGTTTAAGCGCTCTGGTGGAGGCGCACGATGCGCGGGAAATTGAAACGGCGCTTGCATGCGGCGCAAGAATGATCGGCGTGAACAACAGGAATCTGCGTGATTTTTCCGTGGATACCGAAAATGCGGCAAGGCTTAGGGCTATGGTGCCGAAAGACGTTTTATTTGTATCTGAAAGCGGTGTGAAAACGCGGGCGGATGTCATTAAGATAGAAAAAAGCGGCGCGGATGCCGTTCTGATTGGTGAAACGCTTATGCGTGCCGATGATATTCATGAAAAAATGAGGGAACTGAAAGGTGACGAAGATCAAGATATGCGGGCTTAGGCGTGCGCAGGATGCGGATTATGCAAACGCCCTTTTGCCCGATTATATCGGCTTTGTGCTGACGCCGGGGTTTCGGCGCAGCATAACCGCAGAAACGGCGGAAAAACTGAAAAAACGGCTGAGCGGCAGGATCAGAGCGGTTGGCGTTTTCGTAAATGACAGCGCGGCGCGGATCAACGCTCTGTATGAAAACGGAATCATAGATCTGGCACAGCTCCACGGCAGTGAAAACCCGGCGTTCTGTGCAGAAATCAAAGCGCCGGTGATCAAATATTTCAACTGCGCCGCCGGGGCGCCTGATGATACGGATGCCTATGATACAGCGTTCTATCTGTTTGATTCCGGCACGGGAACGGGCAGAAAATTCAATTGGGATCATATTCCGAAAACCGATCGGCCGTTTTTTCTGGCAGGCGGATTGTCCGCACAGAATGTAAAAACGGCGATCCAAACGGTAAAGCCGTATGCAGTGGATGTATCCTCCTGCGTGGAAACAAACGGATACAAGGATTTTGATAAAATAAAAAAATTTATGGAGATGGCAAGAGATGAGTAAAGGAAGATTCGGCATACACGGCGGGCAGTATATACCCGAAACGCTTATGAATGAGGTTATCAACCTTGAAAAGCAGTATGAACATTATAAAAACGACCCTGATTTTGTACAGGAACTGGATACGCTGCTGCGCGAATACGCGAACCGCCCGTCCCTGCTTTATTATGCGGAGAATATGACGAAAGATCTGGGCGGCGCGAAGATTTATTTTAAGCGTGAGGATCTTAACCACACGGGCGCGCACAAGATCAATAATGTGCTGGGGCAGTGCCTGCTTGCAAAGCGTATGGGCAAGACCCGTGTGATCGCGGAAACCGGCGCCGGCCAGCACGGTGTGGCAACGGCTACCGCCGCGGCGCTGATGGGGCTGGAGTGCGAAATCTTTATGGGTAAAAAAGATACCGTAAGGCAGGCTTTAAACTGCTACCGCATGGAACTGCTGGGCGCAAAGGTGCATCCGGTGGAGACCGGAACGCAGACTCTGAAAGACGCGGTGAACGAGGCGATGCGCGAATGGGCGTCCCGCATGGAGGATACGCTTTATGTGCTTGGCTCGGTCATGGGGCCGCATCCGTTTCCAACCATGGTGCGCGATTTCCAGAGCGTGATCAGCAAAGAGGCAAGGCAGCAGATCCTGGAAAAAGAGGGCAGGCTGCCGAACGCCGTTGTTGCCTGCGTGGGCGGCGGCTCCAATGCCATAGGCATGTTTTATAACTTTATAAACGATCAAGAGGTTGCGCTCATCGGCTGCGAGGCGGCGGGAAAAGGCGTGGACACAAAAGAAACCGCCGCAACGATGGCAACGGGCACCCTCGGCGTTTTTCACGGCATGAAATCTTATTTCTGCCAGAATGAATACGGGCAGATCGCGCCTGTTTACAGTATCTCTGCCGGGCTGGATTATCCGGGCGTCGGGCCGGAGCACGCCAACCTGAAAGATACCGGCAGGGCGCAGTATGTTGCCGTAACGGATGATGAGGCGGTCAATGCCTTTGAATATATCGCCAGAACGGAGGGCATTATATGCGCCATTGAAAGCGCGCATGCCGTTGCCCACGTGATGAAAATGGCGCCGCAGATGAGCAGGGATGATATTATTATCTGCTGCCTTTCGGGCAGGGGAGATAAAGATGTTGCGGCGATTGCAAGATACAGGGGGAAAGAGATCTATGAGTAAGATTGAAAAGGCGTTTGAAAACGGAAAAGCGTTTATCGGGTTCGTTACTGCCGGGGATCCCGATATGAATACAAGCAGAGAGGTCATTCTTCAGATGGCGCGCGGCGGCTGTGATCTAATCGAGATCGGCATACCGTTTTCAGATCCTATAGCGGAAGGCCCGGTTATTCAGGAGGCAGATCTGCGTTCGCTCTCTGCCGGAACCACAACGGATCAGGTTATGGATCTTGCAGCCGGCATTTCCAAAGAGATCTCCACGCCGCTTGTGTTTATGACCTATCTGAATGTGCTTTTTAAATACGGCTATGATAAATTCCTGAAAAAAGCCAAGGCAAGCGGCATTTCCGGCGTGATCGTTCCGGATCTGCCTTATGAGGAAAAAGAGGAACTCACCGGGATAGCCGATCTGTATGATATAGACGTGATCTCCCTGATTGCCCCCACAAGCGAGAGCAGAATACAGAAGATCGCCTCCTCTGCCAAAGGCTTTATTTATGAAGTTTCTTCCCTTGGTGTAACCGGGATCAGAAATGAGATCAAAACGGATCTGGAATCCATAACCGGGGTCATTCGGTCTGCCACGGATATCCCTGTTGCAGTCGGTTTCGGCATAAATACGCCGCAACAGGCTGCGGATGTGTGCAGGTATGCGGATGGCGTGATCGTTGGTTCGGCAATCGTGGAACTTGTTGCGGAATACGGAAAAAGCGCGCCGCAAAAAGTGTATGAATACGTTAAAAGCATGAAAGACGCCATTTCCGGCATCTGATCTGAAAAGCGCTGCGGAAAACGGATTTTTATGCCGTAAAACACGTATAAAATCAAAAAGAAAAAAATTATGGTCTTAAAAAGAGCACCCTGAATCCGGTTTTCAGGGTGCTTTTTTCTTTTTTCTTGACGTGTTTTCATGCCTTGTGTAATATCTGTAACCAAACCGGCTCAGGCTGCCCTGCGCGCATTTACAAAAAACACAGCGGCGCTTGCGCGCACGCGCGTTCAGTTGCATGCGCTCGGCTCTGCTTTCGGGGGCGGCGGCAGAGCAGGGGGCGCGGGATTCACCTTTTTCGGCATTGTTCATAGAATAGCAAGGGGGCATTTTCCTCTGCTGATTTTGCCGGAAACAGGTGTGCCGCCGGGCCGGGAAAAAGAAAAGATCAGCTGAGTTCCGGGATTCATTTGAAACCTGCTCAGGAGATCTTTTATAAAAAGGAGGAAGTATTATGCGGATAGAGGTGGAAGTGCGCGGCCAGCGGCAGGAGATCAAAAACGCAGTGTATTCCGCCCAGCAGAGTGAAAACTGCCTGGAATGCGCGTTTGATTTTATTACGCCGGAATGGCAGGGGCTTGTTAAAACGGCGCATTTCCGGGCTGAGCCGGACGGCGAGGTGTTCTGCGCAGTGCTGCAGGAGGATCAATGCCTTGTGCCGTCTAAAGTGTTGGAAAAAGACGGCTATTTCAGCTTTTCTGTAATTGGCGAAAAAGAGAATTACAGAATCACCACGGCGGCGCTTAGTGTTTTGAACAGAAAGGCGGTCTATGGCGGTGAGCCGCAGGAGGAACCGGAAGAAACGCAGTACGAACAGATGATCTCCCTTGCGGCCAGTGCCGTCAGCACGGCAAAACAGGCGCAGGAAACGGCAAACGCCGTTAAAGCGGACGCCGAAAGCGGAAAATTTAAAGGAGAAAAGGGCGATCCGGGTGAAACCGGTGCGCAGGGAGCAAAAGGCGAGAACGGTATGGACGGCGCTGCCGCAACGGTAACGGTGGGCACGGTTGCCACCGCCGTGCCGGGCACGCAGGCAAGCGTAATCAACAGCGGAACGGAAAATGCCGCCGTGCTGGATTTTGTGCTCCCCAAAGGGGAAAAGGGTGAAAAAGGCGATCCGGGCGAAAAAGGAGATACGGGTCCGCAGGGCGTTCCCGGCCCGCAGGGCGAATTTGCCGAAGCGGAGGATCATTTGGATGCGGAAAGTACGGCGCCTGTGCAAAACAAAGTGATTACCCGGGCGCTTTCCGGCAAGCAGGATCAGATCCCGGCGGCGCTTTTTCTTTCCGTAAGGTATAATGACTGGGTTATGGGGGCTATGAACGCCGCAGGCGTTTTCATTGATTCCACCACAAGAATAAGAAGTGGCTATCATTATTATGAAACCGGCACGCAGATCATGCTTAAACCGCCGGCAAATTACTGGCTGGCTGCCATAACGTATTCCAAAGACGGGGAAACTTATGTGAAACAAACCGCAACAGGCTGGGTAAGCGATCCCACGCTTGTTACAATTGAAAACGGCGTGAATTATGTGGCGTTTCAATATGGTCAGGTCAATAACGCGGCGCTTACGCCGGCAGATGGGGTCTGTGCGGAGCTCCTGATCAAACTGCCCGGCGCGGCGCGCATGGCGTGACCGAGGGGCGGTGACGGAATGGAATGGACGGTAGTCAGCGTGATCGTTGTGATCGTGGGGCTGATCGGCACCGTTGCCGTGCCGCTTGCCAAAAACACAAAGGCAATGACGCAGCTCAGCGAAAGAATCAATCATCTTGTTTTCAGAATGGAGCGCGAGGAAAGCGCCCTTGGTGAACTGAAACTGAAAACGGCGGAGAAACACAAACTCCTCTTTGAACGGCTCAGCGAGCACCAGAAAACGATAATTGAACATGAGAGCAGGATATACGCTCTTGAAAGAAAGGAAGATCGGAATGAAGGAATGGATGAAAAATAAATTTTTGCCGTGGCTCAAGGCGGCAGGACTCAGAGCAGTCAGAACCATGGCGCAGACGGCGGTGGCAAGCATAGGCACCACGGCGATGACTTTGGGAGAGGTCAACTGGGCAATGGCTGCAAGCGCGGCAGGGCTTGCGGGCGTGCTTTCTCTTTTAACTTCGGTGATCAGCCTGCCGGAACTTAAGGCGGCACAGACCGAAACTACGCAAACGGCGCAGAATACGGAGGCGGACGCATGAATTACGATGAATTTGTAAAAGCCTACAACGGCAAAGCAACGGATTATGACGGCGTGTACGGCGCGCAGTGCGTGGATCTGATCAAAGCGTATCTGGATAAAGTGTTCGGCATTAAACCGGGCAGCTGGGGCAACGCTATGTATTACTGGATCGATTACCCGAAACATGCTCAACTGGTTCGCGCGTTTGACCGGATCAGCAACACGGCGTCGTTCGTGCCGAAAAAAGGGGATATCATGGTGTGGAACGGCAATAAAGGCGGCGGCGCCGGCCACCTTGCGATCTGCACCGGGGAGGGTTCTACCTCTTATTTTTATTCGTATGACCAGAACTGGAACGGCAGGGAAATGCAGAAGATCAATCACGACTATGATGATGTTTACGGCGTGCTGCGCCCCAAAGATCAAAGCAAGGTCACGGGCGCCGCTTCCTCCGGCGGTTTCGCGGGCGCTTATGTGCCCAGCGTGAAATGGACGAACGGTTCCACAAAAGAGATCGTCTATAAGCGCAGCGATTTTAAAGAAGAGATCGGCTCTCTTGCGCCGCGTGAAGTTGCAAAATGCTTCGGCAAAAAGGGAGACGCGTATTGCGTTCAGTATGATCTGGACGGCACAAGCAAACACAAGGTCGGTTTTGTAAAATATGCCGGCGGCGTAACAAATGCACCTGCAAGCGGCAGAAATTATAAAAACGGCTCAACGGCGGAAACGGTGTATGCCGATACGGCTAAGAAAACAGTTGCCGGCAGCCTTGACAAGAATGAGGCGTGCCTGTGCCCCACAAAAACGGACGGCATGTTTCTTGTTATTTATAAAGTAAACGGCACAAGCGCCTATAAATGCGGCTTTACCGTTTATGACGGCGGCGTGGAGTAACGGAGAAAGAAGATTTCCCATACTCTTTGCTGCGTTTTTCATCAAAAAAGCCCCGCGTTTGCGGGGCGTACATTTTTTTAGGTTAAAAACAACGCCGGCGGGTCAGTCCTCCGGCGTTTTCTTTGCAAGTATTCCGTAAAGCAGCACGTTTATCAGCCGTGAATACAGACCAAGCAGATCCGCGCTGAGCTTTTGCGCATGCGCAGTCTCTCCTTTTGTGTATGCAGCGATTATTTTATGCATATCGATAAGAAACATATTATCATAGACAACCCACAGCACTTCCAAAAGTTCGTCGTCCGGAATGTTTTTTTCTACATTTGCCGTATGAATGATTTCTATGGTTTTATTGTTCAGAGCGGAACTGAATTTCTCTTTTAACGGAAGAAATTGCGTTTTGAGTTCATAATTGGAATTTGACCGAAGATTTGACCGAAGGTTGTATATAATCACAAAATGGTCCGGATGGCTGAGCCAATATTTGACCCTTGCGGCATAGTAGCCTTTCAGGTTATCTTCCAAAGATTTATTCCGGTCGGTATAAAAACTATTTATATCCTGACACATGTCATCAACAATGTAACTGACGGTAACCATAAAAAGATCATCTTTAGAAGAAAAATAGTGATAAAATTTGCCTTTTGAAATTTTGTTTTCACGGCACAGTTCATTCAAAGATATATTTGTGTTTCCTGCTTTTGCATACAGCCTGATCGCGGCGGTAATAATCTCTGTTGTGCTTTTTTTATTTTTTTCTTCTCTTTTCAATTTTATGTCCCTCGTTTTTTGAATGAAATGTTAATAGAATTATAGCATGCATTTCCGGTTTTTGCAAACAAATTGCTGTTTTTTATATTTTTTATTAAGAAAAAGTTTGCTGTTTTAAGAAAATAAGACCTGAACAAGAAAACGGTCTGTTTTTGCTTTACGGAATACTGCAAATACATCTGATGCCAAATTCGCATAAATTGAATGATTTATTGACATTTTTAAAATTAACAGTTGACTTTTTAGCACAGCGTGCTAAAATAGAATTGCAAGGCGGTCTGTTTTTATCGCAATCCGTTTAATAGGTAAACCGCGTAGATCCCAATTACTCCAACCTTTAAAGAAACGCCGCCTTGCGTTAGGGAAATATCATTTTTTACCTCCTTTCTATAATTTTCACATACGGAAACTGCCCATCCGCTTTTTTCTGTTTTTTGCGGATGGGCAGTTTCGTTTTTTTATTTACGGCATTGCGGCACGCCTCCGCCGGCAACGCTCTATTGTATCTTGTTTGTTTCGCTGATTATCGTCTCTATTTTTTTACAACTTTGGGCAAACCGCCTTTGGCTGATCATAAACACAAGCACGTCTCCGGCTTGAAGCAATGTGTCCCCTTTAGGCGTTATGGGCGTTTCGCCCCGTTCCACCGATACGATAACGCTGTGCTTGCCCCAATCCAGTTGAGAGATGGTTTTTCCGTCCGCCGGGCTGCCGGTGGGGATCACATAGGTCTTGATCACCTTTTCGCTCTTTTTTTCTTCCGCTTTGGCATTTTCGCCGTTTGTGATCCTGTCTACAAGCGCGGCGTAAAACGGTGTGCTGCCCACGGCGTCTGCAATGGCGTAGGAGATCAGGCTGACGGCGGCAAGCGGCAAAAGGGTGTTGATATTTCCCGTGATTTCAAAAACAAGAATGATTCCGGTTACGGGCGCGCGCACGATGGATGCGAAAAGCCCTGCCATGCCCAGCACGGCAAAATCCTGCCACAAGGCAGCGTCCATACCGCAGAGCGCGATTGCCGCCTGCGCAAATGCGGCGCCGCCGTAGGCGCCAAGGATACACATGGGGTAAAGCGTGCCGCCCGGCGCGCCGGAACAGAAACTGAATGCGCCGAAAAGGAATTTTGCCGCGAACAGACCCAGCACGATCCACAGATCAGGGCGCTCCTGTATCAGGATCTGCGCCATGCTGTGCCCGCCGCAGAGTATCTGCGGCAGAACCAGCCCAACCACGCCGCTCACCGCGAACACGCATGCAAATTTGATCCACTGCGGTATTTTTCTGATCTTTGCAAACAGATCCCGGCATGCAATCATAAAGGTGTTGTAAAACGCGCCGAAAAGGCCGCAGACAATTCCAAACAGAACCAAAAGCCAGTACCATCTAAGCGGAATCGTTTCGGACTGGTAACTGAACACTGTATCCTGCCCGAAAAACAGCTTGGAAATGAAATCGGCAACCACGCAGGCAACGATCGCCATACACAGCACGGCTTTGTCAAACGTTTTGTAGATCTCTTCCAAAACGAACATAACGCCGGCGAGCGGCGCGTTGAATGCCGCCGCAAGCCCGGCGCCTGCGCCGGAACTCAGCATGCGCAGTTCCGTTGTTTTATCCGCTTTGGTGATCCGCGCCGCGCCTTTTGCCGCCATGGCGCCGAACTGCACGCTTGGGCCTTCCCTGCCGAGGCTGAGACCGGAGAATACGGAAACGGTGCTGCCGAACAGTTTGCCAAGAATCACTTTCCACCAATTCGGCGAGATTATGCCCCGTATTTCCGCCGTTACCTGCGGTATACCGCTGCTTGCCGAATCGGGCACTTTTTTTATAATCAGGGCAACAAGGATTCCCATTGCCGCAAGCGCGCAGATCCACAGCGCGGATATTAAGGGCCTGCCTTTTACCGCATCTATTATTGTATACAGATATTCTTCCGCTTTTGAAAGCAGAAAACGGAAAAGAACGCAGACAAGCCCCGCGGCAATTCCGGTTTCGATCCCTCTTATGATCAGCAGGAACCCCTCGTATTTTTTATTCTTCAGTTTTCTGATTGTGCTTTTTTCTTTTTTATTCATCTTTAACTATCCTGAAAATCAAACGCAAACCGTTTTGCGCCGTTTGGCGCGGCGTTCTATTTCAATTTTAACACATAAAGCGGCGAATGCAATAATAAACTTATATGCACGGCGGATTTCGGTATGAAAGGTGGCAGAATTTTTCATTTCACAAATTTTATAATAATTTTAAAAAATTGTTGAAAAAGTGTTTCAAATAGGTTATTATTATATGGCAAGGGGGAATTCACTATGAAAGCTAATTCAAAACTCGGCAATTTTAATAAATTTTTAGCTGTATTATTAGTACTGGCTATCATTGTCTTAGTACTTGTAGTTACCGTTATTAAACCGGGCGGCGCTTATGAAGCAGCTCCCGTGGATGCAAACGCTTCCAGTGGCGAAGATGTTGCCACGATTGATGAATTCGTAGCGGGCACATATGGTGGAATTGAATTTAACTCAGTTGAAGATGTTGTAAATTATTACGTTAAAAGTTATAACTATACAAAATCTCTTACCGCGCAGTATAATGACAACGGCACCACTGCCACTTATTATAAACTGCTCGGTATGGAAGATCTTACCATTGAAAATCTTTTGGTTGAAGGCAAATCCAACGATGTTGTAAACAAACTGGTTCCGTCTATCCTCGGCAGCGTATTTACCGGCGGTCTTAAAGGTCTTCCGCCGTGCGGCAACATCAGCCCTACAGCAGATCAAGTCGGCGACGGCATAGATGTTACCAAATCTCTTCTTACCGCAGAGGATGTTCTTGCGGCAAATGTTGTGGATAACGGAGACGGCACAATTAATATCACGATCCAGCCGAAGGGCGTTGTGCTTTCCATGCCCGGTTCGGACGCGCAGGGTCATTTCTTCAACACCCTCGGCGATATTTCTTCAACGGTTGAGTCTATCAGCGTGCTTTCCTTCTCTTCCGGCACGATCAATGATAATTTTGTTGTAGATTACAAAGGCGGTTCCGGTACCGTTAAGATCGATACAGCAACGGGCGAGATCCTTTCCGGTGATTATACCATGAGAGTTCATATTGACGTGCAGCACGCAAATGTTGCGATCCTGAAAGACAAGAGTGCATCGCTTGATATCGTTTATACAAACACGTTCCCTGCTACTACGGAGCAGCTTACGGAAAAAGGTATCACTGCGGCATAAAATCATAAAACTTAAGCGGCAAGCAAAATTGCCGCTTATTTTTTTACTGAGTTGCAGGGATTTTTCCGGCGCAGGGTGTATTTGATGTTATAATATAATGACTTGTGTTAAGCGGAAAAACACGCGCCGCGCTTGGCACAGTGTAAAACGAAAATGCAAAGATTTTTCCACGTCACGAATCAATAATATAGGCGAATGCCAAAAAATGTTAAAAGAATGATAAAAACGGCACAAAGTTATAAAAACGGCTTAACAGCACGCTTTTTTCGGATTTTTTACCTTTTCAAAATGCACGAAAATACACGTTTATAAACGATAATTTTATTATGTTTGCCGAAAATTTGTTAAAATATTGACAATCGCAAATTCTTATATTATTATATTAGCAAGGTTTGAAACCCGCCTCTGTTTTTAGGGGCGCAAATAATGAATGTGAGGTAATCAATATGTCTAAAAAAGTAGTTCTTGCCGGCGCATGCCGTACTGCTATCGGCACCATGGGCGGCACACTCAGCACCACTCCGGCTGTTGATCTCGGCGCGATCGTTATCAAGAATGCTCTGGAAAGAGCAGGCGTGCCCGCAGATCAGGTGGATCACGTATATATGGGCTGCGTAATTCAGGCAGGTCTTGGCCAGAATGTTGCGCGCCAGGCTTCCCTGAAAGCCGGTCTTCCGATCGAGGCTCCCGCTGTTACCGTTAACGTTGTTTGCGGTTCAGGTTTAAACTGTGTAAACCTTGCGGCGCAGATGATCCAGGCAGGCGATGCGGATATCGTTGTTGCCGGCGGTATGGAAAATATGAGCATGGCGCCCTATGCGCTGATGCAGGGCCGTTACGGCTACCGCATGGGCCATGCGCAGGCAGTGGATACAATGATCAAAGATGCGCTTTGGGATGCATTCAATGATTATCATATGGGCATCACTGCAGAAAACGTATGCGAAAAATACGGTATTACCCGTGAAGAACTTGACGAATTTGCTGCAAACAGCCAGCAGAAATGCGAAAAAGCAAGAGAAGAGGGCAAATTCAAGGACGAGATCGTTCCCGTTGAAATAAAGAAAAAGAAAGAAACAATCGTGTTTGACACGGATGAAGGCCCAAGAGCAGGCGTTACGGCGGAAAGCCTTGCAAGACTCCGCCCCGCTTTCAAGAAAGACGGCATCGTTACAGCCGGCAACTCCTCAGGCATCAATGACGGCGCAGCCGCAATCGTTGTTATGAGCGAAGAAAAGGCTAAGGAACTCGGCGTTAAACCGATGGCAACGTGGGTAGGCGGCGCACTTGCAGGCGTAGATCCCAAGATCATGGGTATCGGTCCTGTTGCCGCAACGAACAAGCTGATGAAGAAGATCGGTATGACGGTGGATGATATGGATCTGATCGAGGCGAACGAAGCATTTGCCGCGCAGTCCATTGCCGTTGCAAGGGATCTGAAGTTTGACGAATCCAAGCTCAATGTAAACGGCGGTGCAATCGCACTCGGCCACCCGGTAGGCGCTTCCGGCTGCCGTATCCTGGTAACCCTGCTTCATGAAATGCAGAAGAGAGACGCAAAGAAAGGTCTTGCAACGCTTTGCATCGGCGGCGGTATGGGCTGTGCAACCGTTGTGGAAAGAGACTGATTTTAATTTGATATAAGAGGACTTTGAAGATGGAATTTATTAATTATGAAGTTGATTCAGCGGTTGCGGTGCTTACTATAAACCGTTCTAAGGCGCTCAACGCTTTAAACAGCGCGGTGCTTGATGAACTGAATGCCGCGCTGGATGCGATTGATCTGAATGAAGTTCGCGCTCTGATTATTACCGGCGCAGGTGAAAAATCCTTTGTTGCCGGCGCCGATATCGGCGAAATGAGCACGCTTACCAAGGCAGAGGGCGAGGCATTCGGCAAAAAGGGCAACGATGTTTTCAGAAAGATTGAAACTCTGCCGATTCCCGTTATCGCGGCGGTAAACGGCTTTGCACTCGGCGGCGGGTGTGAGATCTCGCTTGCCTGCGATATCAGAATCTGCTCGGAAAACGCTGTTTTCGGCCAGCCTGAAGTCGGCCTTGGCATTACGCCGGGATTCGGCGGCACACAGCGCCTTGCGCGCACGGTAGGCGTCGGCATGGCAAAGCAGATGATCTACACGGCAAGAAACATCAAGGCGCCGGAGGCGCTCCGGATCGGTCTGGTAAACGCGGTTTATCCGATAGAAGAACTTATGGTCGCGGCTAAGAAAATGGCTTCCATGATTGCGTCAAACGCGCCAATCGCAGTAAGAAACTGCAAAAAGGCGATCAATGACGGCTTGCAGACGGATATTGAAAGCGGCGTTGCAATTGAGGAAAAACTGTTCGGCGACTGCTTTGAGACGGAAGATCAGAGATACGGCATGGCGTTTTTCCTGGACAGAAATAAAGATAAGGTCAAAGAGCCATTTAAAAACAAATAATCAGGGAGGAAATCAAAATGAAAGTTGGAATTATAGGCGCCGGCACAATGGGTTCCGGCATCGCGCAGGCATTTGCGCAGGTAGACGGATATGAAGTTGCACTTTGCGATATCAATGATGAACTTGCTGCAAAAGGCAAGGCAAAGATTGCAAAAGGCTTTGAAAAGAGAATTGCAAAGGGCAAGATGGATCAGGCAGCGGCAGACGCCGTCCTTGCTAAGATCACAACAGGCACAAAAGAGATCTGCACAGATTGTGATCTGATCGTTGAGGCAGCTCTTGAAGTTATGGATGTGAAGAAGCAGACCTTTAAGGAACTGCAGGCGATCGTTAAGCCGGAATGCATGTTCGCAACAAACACTTCTTCCCTCTCCATTACGGAGATCGGCGCAGGTCTGGACAGACCGCTGATCGGCATGCATTTCTTTAACCCGGCACCGGTCATGAAACTGATTGAGGTGATTGCCGGCGCGAATACACCTGCTGAAATGGTGGAAAAGATCAAGGCTATTGCAGTTGAGATCGGCAAAACACCGGTTGAGGTGAAAGAGGCTCCCGGATTCGTTGTAAACAGAATCCTGATTCCTCTGATCAACGAGGGTATCACCGTTTATGAAATGGGTATTGCAAGCGTAGAGGATATTGATACCGCCATGAAACTTGGCGCAAATCATCCTATGGGTCCGCTGGAACTCGGCGACTATGTAGGTCTTGATATCGTGCTTGCGATCATGGAAACGATCTACACGGAAACAGGCGATCCGAAATACCGCCCCGCAACACTTCTTAAGAAGATGGTGCGCGCAGGCAAGCTCGGCCGCAAAACCGGTGTTGGATTTTACGATTACCGCAAGTAATGCGCAAAAGAGGATAAAGGCTTTCGCCTGCAGCAGGGCGAAAGCCTTTAGGCTGTAACGGGCTGTGCCCGCGGCAATATAGGATGCAAAATGTATACGGAGGATATTTTTAATGGATTTTACATTCAGCAAAGAGCATGAAATGGCAAGAAAACTGTTTGCCGATTTCACTGAAAATGAAGTAAAGCCCCTTGCAATCGAAACGGATGAAACCGAAACCTTTCCAAGAGAAACGGTTACAAAAATGCAGAAACTCGGCTTCCTCGGCATTCCGATCCCCAAGGAGTACGGCGGTCAGGGCTGCGATCCGCTTACTTATGTTATGTGTGTAGAGGAACTTGCAAAGGCGTGCGCAACAACCAGCGTTATCGTTTCTGCGCACACATCCCTGTGCTGTGATCCCATACTGACTTACGGCACGGAAGAGCAGAAACAGAAGTTCCTGAAACCGCTTGCAAGCGGCGAACTTTTGGGCGCGTTCGCACTTACCGAACCGGGCGCCGGCACGGATGCGCAGGGCGCGCAGACCAAGGCGGTGCTGGACGGTGATGAATGGGTGCTCAACGGCTCCAAATGCTTTATTACAAACGGTAAAGAGGCGGATATCTATATTGTGATCGCCGTTACCGATGTTGTAGAGGATAAAAGAGGCAGAAAGAAAAAGCTTTTCTCTGCATTTATCGTTCCCAAAACCGCACCCGGTTTCCTTTTTGGAACCAAGGAAAAGAAGATGGGCATCCGCGGTTCTTCCACTTATGAACTGATCTTCCAGGATTGCAGAATTCCCAAGGATAATCTTCTCGGCGCAAGGGGCAAGGGCTTCGGCATAGCCATGCACACGCTGGACGGCGGCCGTATCGGTATTGCCGCGCAGGCGCTCGGCATTGCAGAAGGCGCGCTGGAAAGGGCTGTGGATTACGTTAAGGAAAGAAAGCAGTTCGGCAGAGCAATCGGCGCGTTCCAGAACACGCAGTTTCAGCTTGCAAACCTTGCAACGGAAGTAGAGGCTGCGCAATTGCTTGTTTATAAAGCGGCAATGGCAAAGGCTACGCAAAAGACTTATTCGGTTGAGGCTGCAAAAGCAAAACTCTTTGCGGCGGAAACGGCTATGGATGTTACAACAAAGGTGGTTCAGCTCTTCGGCGGCTACGGCTATATCAGAGAATATGAAGTTGAGCGCATGATGCGTGATGCCAAGATTACCGAAATCTACGAGGGCACTTCCGAAGTTCAGCGTATGGTTATCAGCGGAAGTCTGCTCAAATAAGGAGGGTTAATAATGAATATAGTAGTTTGTATTAAGCAGGTGCCGGATACAAAGGGCGGCGTTCAGTTTAACCCGGACGGTACTTTGAACAGAGCGGCCATGCTCTCTATCATGAATCCGGATGACAAAGCCGGTCTGGAAGCCGCGCTTCGCATAAAGGATGAAACAGGCGCGCACGTAACGGCGCTCACCATGGGTCTGCCCAAGGCAGAGGAAGTTCTGCGCGAGGCTATGGCAATGGGTGCGGACGACGGCATTTTGGTAACTGACAGAGTGCTCGGCGGCGCGGATACATGGGCAACCTCAACCACGATTGCCGGCGCGCTTAGAAATATTGATTATGACATCATCATTACGGGTCGTCAGGCAATCGACGGCGATACCGCGCAGGTAGGCCCGCAGATTGCGGAGCATCTTGGCATTCCGGTCATTTCCTATGCGGAAGGTATTAAACTGGACGGCGACAGCGTGATCGTTAAGCGCCAGTTTGACGACAGATATCATATGCTGAAGGCAAAAATGCCCGTTTTGATCACGGCGCTTTCTGAACTTAATGACCCCAGATATATGACGCCCGGCGGCATTTTTGACGCGTATAAAAAAGATATAACAGTTTGGGGCAGAGCAGATCTGAAAGATGTGGATGATTCCAATCTTGGTCTGAGCGGCTCACCCACCAAAATTGCCAAGGCATCAGATAAGGTAAGAAAAGGCGCGGGCGAGAAAGTTCAGCTGGATACGCCTCAGGAATCCGCGGATTACATTCTTTCCAAACTGGAAGAAAAACACATCATTTAAGGAGGGCTGCATCATGGTTACAGAAAATATGGAACAGTATAAGGGCGTTTTCATTTATGCGCAGCAGGTAGACGGCGAGATCAGCCCGATCGCTTTTGAACTTCTTGGAAAGGCAAAGGATCTTGCGGCAGATCTGGATACGGATGTTACCGCCGTTCTGCTCGGAAGCAAGATAAAAGGCCTTGCAGATCAGCTTGCCGAATACGGCGCGGACAGAGTTATCGTTGTTGACGATCCCGTTCTGGAAGTTTACAGAACGGAGCCTTATGCGCAGGCGCTCACCGCTGTGATCAACGAATATAAGCCGGAGATCATGCTTGTGGGCGCAACGGCGATCGGCCGTGACCTCGGCCCCCGCGTTTCTGCAAGAGTGGGCACAGGCTTAACTGCGGACTGCACAAAGCTTGAGATCGGTGATTTCCCGCTCAATCCGCTTCCCGGTAAAGAGCAGAAACACAACCAGCTTCTTATGACCCGCCCCGCTTTCGGCGGCAATACGATCGCAACAATCGCCTGCCCGGACAACCGCCCGCAGATGGCAACCGTTCGCCCCGGTGTTATGCAGAAGATTGATCCCGTAAAGGGCGCAAAGGCGGAAGTGGTTGAATTCAATCCCGAACTCAAGGAAAACAACTGCTATGTAGAGATCCTTGATATTGTGAAGGAAGTTGCGGAAGTTGCAGATATCCAGCAGGCAAAGATCCTGGTTTCCGGCGGCAGAGGCGTTGGCAGCAAAGAGAATTTCAAGATTCTTCAGGATCTTGCGGATGCGCTCGGCGGCACGGTTTCCTGCTCCAGAGCCGTTGTGGATAATGGCTGGATGCCAAAAGACCTTCAGGTTGGCCAGACCGGCAAAACCGTTCGCCCGAATGTTTATTTCGCAATCGGCATCAGCGGCGCTATTCAGCACACGGCCGGCATGGAGGAATCCGATATCATCATTGCGATCAACAAGGATGAATCCGCCCCAATCTTTGATGTTGCCGATTACGGCATCGTAGGCGATCTCAACAAGATCGTTCCTTTGATTACAGAGGCTGTTAAAGCGCGCAAAAACGCGTAACATTGTATACTTTTCGGCGGTCCGGGCAATGCCCGGACCGTTTGTGAGTTTTCAGGTAGTTTTATGAATTTTATGCAAAAAAGATTTGAGGAATTATCTTCGCGTGCCGCACAGCGGTATTATACCGCCTTTTCAGATTTTCTTACTATGGAAGAGCAGAGCGAACTGCTTTCTCTGCGCCTTGAATCGCCGTTTAAATTATTCGGCGGGTATGAGGGCGCGGAGCGCTGCGTTGCTGCTTTCGGCGAGGATTGCGAAAACGCTGATTTCCCTATTTCTTATATAAAGATCGAGCCCGTGGCAAAGAAATTTGCGGATAAACTGACACACCGTGATTTCTTAGGCTCGCTTATGAACCTCGGCATAAAGCGAGAAACGCTGGGCGATATCATCATAAAAGACAATACCGGGTATCTGATGTGCCTTGATACCGTTGCTGATTTTATCGCGAACGATCTTACAAGGGTTAAGCACACAAGTGTAAAATGCAACGCAGTCAGCGCATTGCCAGAGGGGATGCAGAGCGAGCCGCAGGAACAGGAGGAGATCGTTGCATCGCTGCGTATAGACGTCCTTACTGCGGCGGTTTATCATCTTTCCAGAAATGCGGTAAAAGAACTGTTTAACCAAAGAAAAATATTTGTTAATTCCGCGCTTTGCGAGAATTTTTCGTTTATCCCGAAAGAGGGGGATGTGATCTCCGTGCGCGGCAAAGGTAGATTCAAATACGGCGAAACCCTTGGCAAAACGAAAAAAGGCCGCCTCATTGTGCAGCTTTTTGTGTATCAATAATCCCGGCGATTCCGGTTTAAATAAAAGCGGTCTGAACATTTTGTTCAGACCGCTTAAATCCTTTGTTGAGGGGCGATGGATTATTCGTCCATTTTGATCTCGTGAACCCAGCCTTCGGGGCCTTCGATCGTGCCCATTTGGATCCCGGTAAGTGTATCGTAAAGTTTCTGGATAACGGGGCCCATTTTTTCCATTCCGCTCGGGAAACAGATCTCCTTGCCGTGGTCAACGATCTTGCCAACCGGGCTGATTACTGCAGCCGTGCCGCAGAGACCGCATTCCGCAAAGTCTTTCACTTCTTCAAGGGCAACCTGTCTGTGCTCCACTTTCATGCCAAGCATATGTTCTGCAACGTAGCAGAGAGAGCGCCTTGTGATAGACGGCAGAATCGATCCGGATTTGGGTGTGACAACGGTGCCGTCTTTGGTTACAAACAGGAAGTTTGCGCCGCCGGTTTCCTCAACATAGGTTCGGGTTGCCGGGTCAAGGTACAGATTTTCGTCATAGCCCTCTTTATGCGCCTCCACAATGGCGTGCAGGCTCATGGCGTAGTTCAGACCGGCTTTGATATGGCCTGTGCCGTGCGGAGCGGCTCTGTCATAATCCGAAACGCGGATGGTGATCGGCTTTGCGCCGCCCTTGAAATAGGGGCCAACCGGTGTGCAGAACATTCTGAACTGATATTCATCTGCGGGCTTTACGCCGATAACGGGGTTAGAGCCGAACATATAAGGGCGGATGTAAAGCGTTGCGCCGGAACCGTAAGGCGGTACCCACACATAGTTTGCCTTAACAACCTGATCAACTGCGTCAACAAATTTCTCTTCCGGGAACACAGGCATCTCAAGTCTTTCCGCGGAAGCTTTCATACGAGCGGCGTTAAGATCAGGGCGGAAACATACCGTTCTGCCGTCTGCCGTTGTATATGCCTTAAGGCCCTCAAATACGGACTGGGAATATTGAAGTACGCCCGCGCATTCATTCATTGTGATATTCGGATCGGAAGTCAGGGCGCCGCTGTCCCATTTGCCGTCCTTAAAATTTGATACGTATCTTGCGTCGGTCGGCATATAGCCGAAACCAAGATTGGACCAGTCAAGATTTTTCTTTTCCATAAAAAAGACTTCTTTCCTTTAATTTTTATTGTAATAATTTTACTACCATTAGTAAGCAATGTCAATAAAACGCGGCGAAAAAAAGGCATGCTGCGCAAAAAAGGCATAAAAAATCAAGCGGTTTTGCGAACTTTTAAAATTTTGTGTTGAGATTTTATAAACAATATATTATTATATATCTGTAAATTTTATGGAGATAAATACAAGGAGGAAATTATGAAAAAATTTTCAGATTCTGTAAAATATATCGGCGCGGATGATAAGGAAATCGATCTGTTTGAGAGCCAGTATGCGGTTCCAAACGGTATTTCCTATAACTCCTATGTTATTTTGGATGAAAAGATTGCGGTCATGGATACGATTGACATTCATAAAACGGATGAATGGTATACCAATCTGGAAAGGGAGCTTGGCGGCAGAACGCCGGATTATCTTGTGATCTCTCATCTTGAGCCGGATCACGCGGCGAATATTTTGTCTTTTACAAAAAAATATCCTTCGGCGGCGCTCGTCGGCAGCGCCAAGACCTTTGCCATGCTGCCGCAGTTTTTTGCTGTGGATGACGCTGTGGAAAAGATCGCCGTTAAGGAGGGCGATACGCTTTCCCTCGGCAGCCATGAACTCACCTTTATTATGGCGCCCATGGTGCATTGGCCGGAGGTTATGGTGGAATATGAAAAGAGCGAGCAGATCCTTTTTTCCGCAGACGCGTTCGGCAAATTCGGCGCTCTGGATACGGAAGAGGACTGGGCGTGCGAGGCAAGGCGTTACTATTTTAACATCGTGGGCAAATACGGCGGGCCGGTGCAGACCCTTTTGAAAAAAGCGGCTAAGCTGGATATCAAAACGATCTGCCCGCTGCACGGCCCTGTGCTTACGGAAGATCTGGATTATTATATTGGTCTTTACAACACATGGTCCTCCTATGCGCCGGAAACGGACGGCGTATTCATTGCCTGTGCGTCTATTTACGGCAACACAAAGAACGCCGCTTTGAAACTCAAGGAGATCCTTGAATCCAAAGGTGTTAAGGTTGCGTTTTCTGATATTACAAGGGACGATATGGCGGAAGCGGTTGAAGACGCGTTTAAATATTCCAGAATCGTGCTGGCTGCATCCAGTTATGACGGCGGTGTGTTCCCGCCTATGGAAACACTGCTCTGCCATCTGAAAGCCAAGGCGTTTCAAAACAGAAAAGCCGGAATCATTGAAAACGGCTCCTGGGCGCCCTGTGCCGGCAGAGTGATGAAAGCGTTCCTGGAGGGCATGAAAAATATCTCCGTTTGCGAAAGCACCGTAACGATCAAATCTGCGCTGAAAGACAGCGATACAGCAGCGCTCGAAACGCTTGCAGACGAACTTTTGGCAGACTGATATAAGAGACTGATTTCGGAGACCGACAAGGGGAGACGAGGGTATGACTACAGAATCAGTCTGTCTTGAAAACCGCAGTGTTTCTTTGCATGAACATGGCAGAAATTACGGCATAGATCTGCTGCGCATTCTTTCCATGATCATGATCGTAACGCTGCATGTGCTTCGGCAGGGCGGTATTCTTGAGGTGCTGGATACGGGCACGGTGAAATATTTTACGGCGTGGACTTTGGAATCGCTTTCATTATGCGCAGTAAATATTTACGCCTTGATCAGCGGCTTTGTGGGCGTTTCCTCCGGATCCGCTCGCTTTTATAAGATTCTGTCCATGTGGATCCAGGTAGAGTTTTACTGCATTATTTCTACGGTTATTCTGTATTGCACAAAAACCGATACGTTTGATTTTGCAGAACTGATCAACCGCCTTGCGCCGGTTTCTACAAACAGATACTGGTATTTTACTGCATATTTTATTATGTTTTTCTTTACCCCGGTGTTCAACAAACTGCTTCAGTCCCTGCATGAAAGGCAAATGAAATATCTGTTTGGCATTATTTTTATATTTGCTTCTCTTTGGCCAACGGTTTGGCAGGCGGATATTATGAAACTGAACAACGGCTATTCGTTTTTATGGCTGTCTTTGCTGTATTTGCTGGGCGGATGCGTTCGTAAACTCGGGCTGTATAAGCGGGTCAATATGCGCCTGATGGTTGTGCTGTATTTTGTTTTGACCCTTTCCGGCATGGCGTTTATGGCGGGAGCTGAGGAATGGAACTGGCCGGTAGCGGAAAACAACCTGCTGTCTTATTACGCTTTTAATATACTTTTGGCTTCCGTGTGTCTGCTGCTTGCCGGTGCAAAAACGAAGATCAAACGGCAAGCGCCGGTAAACATCATACGCGCGCTCGCGCCGCTTACATTCGGCGTTTATATCATTCATACCAGCGAATATGTTTGGGATCACGTGCTGAAAGGGGCATTTGGGTTCTTCTCCTCCATGTCCGCCCCCGTGCTGGTGCTTGCCGTGATCGCAACGGCGCTTGCGATCTATCTTGCCTGCTCTTTGATTGAGTGGCTGCGTATGACGCTGTTTAAATGGCTTAAGGTAGATCCATTCACTGAATGGATCGAACAAAAAGCAAGAAACGTATTAGATCAAAAAATATTTAAAAAAGAAAGCGGCATATAAGATGGCTTTTGAAAATAAAATTCTGTTGGCAGGCCTTGACCTGGACGGCACTTTGCTGAAAAACGATAAAACAATCAGCGCTTTTACCGCTGCTGCCATGAGATCTGCCCGCACACGGGGTATACAGCTTGTGCCCGTTACCGGCAGACCGCTTTCCGGAATCCCGAAATGCGTAACGGAACTTGGGGTCTGTGATTACGCAATCACAACCAACGGTGCGGCAATCACCGATCTGAAAACGGGAAAGCGTGTTTACAGCGCGCCGATAGGGCATGAAAAAACCGTGCTGCTTATGAAAACGCTGGAGAAAAACGGCGTGCTGTTTGAGGCCTTTGCGAACGGTTTCGGCTTTCTGAAACCGGAACTGATGGAAAGGTATGATCACAAGTATAAAAACACTCCGGTCGGCGATTATATCCATTCCTCAAGAAAAATCGCGGAAGATCCTTTGCAGCTGTTTTCAGACGAAGAAAAATGTGCGGACGAAATCTTCATTTCCTGCAAGCGCAGGGAGGAGAGGGATCGCCTTGCCGAAAAGTTCGCAGCAGACAGGGAGATCCAGCTGTGCCGGCTTGAAGATACGTTTTTGGAGATCACACGCCGCGGGGCGGAAAAGGGCACCGCGTTTCTGCACCTTTGTGCATTGCTGGGTATAGACCGGAAACACACAGCCGCATTCGGCGATAATGCAAATGATCTTTCCTTGGTTAAGGCGGCAGGCGTTTTCATTGCTATGGGCAATGCGGCAGAGGAGTTTAAATCGCAGGCGAATGTGGTTGCAGACACCAATGAACAGGATGGTGTTGCAAAAATGTTAAACAAATTTTGACATAATATTTTATGCAAACTGCCCAAAAACACGCTTTAACATTGTAAATTATAGCGGCGAATTGTAGATTATACCTAAAAATCATTGACTTTTTTATGCAAAAATACTAATATAACACTGTAAAGCGATTTACTTTACCCATCTGTATTATTATTTGGAAAGGATTTTAGTTATGGCTGCAAAGAAAAATGATGTTAAATCTGTTGAAAAAAGCGTAAAAAAAGAGACGGCTGCTCCGGTTAAGGCTGTAAAGGAAGAAAAGCCCGCAGAAGTAAAGGCGGAAAGCAAGAAAGCGGAAGTTAAAGCGGAAAAGCCTGCTGAAAAGAAAGAAGAAAAGAAACCTGCAAAGGCGGCTAAAGAAGAAAAAGCCGTAAAGAAAGCGCCGGCGAAAAAGCCCGCTAAGAAAACGGTTAAAGCGGAAAGCGAAGTTTATTTTGAATTTGCCGGCAGGCAGATCAGCGCCGCGGACGCAACCAAGGCAGTTGAGGCCGCGTGCAAGGCAAACGGCGTTAAAAGCGCAGATGTAAAAGGCGTTAAGGTTTATGTAAAAGCAGAAGACCATGCCGCTTATTATGTGCTTGCAAACGGCGAGACCGGAAAAGTGGATCTTTAATTTTTACTTATAAAAACAGGTAACACCCTGCCCGCTTTCAGCGGGCAGTTTTTTTGCGCGCTTGCCAAGGAAGCGTATATATGTTAAAATAGAAAAAATTAGATCTGAAAGATGTGCTGATATGGAAAATGCAAATAAAAAGAAAATCGCGGGCGTGATTGTTCCCGTTGTGCTTGCCGTGCTGGTGATATGCGGCTTTGCCGTAAGCGGGCATATTACAAAAAATATGGATAGTGAAATGCCCACCGCGCAGACCACAACCCAGGTAACAACCCAGGCAACCACAAATGCCGTTTCCAGTGTTTCCCTTGTTGCCGTTGGGGATAATCTGATCCATAATACACTGATCTCCGCTGGCGAGCAGGAGGACGGAACTCTCAATTACACGTCGTTTTACGAGCATATTAAAAATGACATCTCCTCCGCCGATGTTGCCGTGATCAATCAGGAAACCATTTTGGGCGGCAGTGAGTTTGAGTATACCGGCTATCCCACGTTTAACTCTCCGTGGGAGGTTGGCACGGCGGCAATAGACGCCGGGTTTGATATCTTTACCTGCGCCACCAATCATGCGCTGGATAAGGGCTATGCCGGCATAGAGCAGGAATGCGCGTTTTTTGATCAGCACCCGGAAGTGGTGCACGTCGGCACGAATGACAGCGAGGAAGATTATAATTCCATTGTTTATTATGAAAAAAACGGCATCCGTTTTGCAATTCTGAATTATACCTACGGCACAAATGGGATCCCCATCCCGGAAAGCAGCCCGTGGTGCGTAAATATGATGGATAAGGATAAGATCACTTCCGATGTGAATACGGCAAGGCAGAATGCCGATGTGGTGATCGTTTTCCCGCACTGGGGCACGGAAAACAACACATCTGTTTCTGATTACCAGCGTGAATATGTGCAGTTGTTTTCGGATCTTGGCGTGGATATTGTGATCGGCACGCATCCGCATGTGTTGCAGCCTGTGGAGTGGGTGCAAAATGAAACAACGGGCAAAAAAATGCTTGTTTATTATTCACTGGGCAATTTCATCTCTCACCAGACCAGTCTGAACCAGCTTTGCGGCGGTATGGCGGAGATCAAAATAGAAAAACGCAATGATGAAGTTTCCATCACTTCCGCTAAACTTACCCCGGTAGTGTGCTGGTACAGCTCATCAGGTGGCAATTACGAGTTTTCGGTTTACAAACTTTCCGATTATACGGATGCGCTCGGCGAATCCCACGCGCAGAGCGGCGCCACACCGGAGTATTTTACCGAATATGCAACGGATATCGTAAGCGAGGAATTTTTGAATCTGGGCTGACTGTAAAAAGTGCACAAATGAACAGATATATTATTGTGTAAAAATTACAATCCAAACAAAATTCAGAAAAACAGTTGACTTTTCGGCAGCAGAAAAATATAATGATATTGTATTCAGAACAAAGGCGTTCCGGAGTTTTTTCGGAATGCCTTTTTATATTTTTTAAAGGAGTATATGTTTATGAGCAAGCTTACCAAAGAGGACATTTTAAGAGACGCAAAAGAAAAAAACGTTGAATTTGTAAGGCTGCAGTTTACCGATGTTTTCGGCCTTATGAAAAATGTTGCCGTAACGGTATCACAGCTTGAAAAAGCGCTGGATAACGAGTGCATGTTTGACGGCTCTTCCATTGACGGCTTTGTAAGAATTGATGAATCGGATATGTATCTGCATCCGGATCTGGATTCTTGGGCAATCTTTCCGTGGAGGACTTTCGGCGGTAAAACAACAGGGCGTCTGATCTGCTCGGTTTATATGGCGGATAACAAAACGCCGTTTATGGGCGATCCGAAAAACGTGCTGAAAAAAGTAATTGAAGAGGCAAATGAAATGGGATTCGGCTTTAATGTTGGCCCCGAACTTGAATTCTTCCTTTTCAAGCGCGATGAAAACGGAAACCCCACCACAGAACTTACGGATGCAGGCGGCTACTTTGATCTGAACCCCAACGATGCGGGCGAAAACTGCCGCCGTGATATCTGCCTTGCTCTTGAAGATATGGGTTATGAGATCGAGGCTTCCCACCATGAGGTTGCGGAATCTCAGCACGAGATTGATTTCAGATTTGATGATGTTATGACAACGGCGGATAGGGTAATGACCTTTAAGCACGTGGTTAAAACATATGCCACAAAGCACGGTCTGCACGCTACGTTTATGCCGAAACCGATTTTTGGTATAAACGGTTCGGGTATGCACACCAATATGAGCCTGTTCAATCTGAAAGACGGCTCCAACGCGTTTGATGATCCCTCTGATGAACTTGGCCTTTCAAAGACTGCGTATCAGTTCATTGCCGGCGTTATGGAGCACGTAAAAGGCATCGCGGTTTTCTCTAATCCAACGGTCAACTCCTATAAAAGGCTTGTTCCCGGCTATGAGGCGCCGTGTTATCTTACCTGGTCCGCATCCAACCGTTCCTGCCTTGTAAGGATTCCTGCGGCACGCGGAAAAGGAACCCGTGTAGAACTTCGCTGCCCGGATCCAACCTGTAATCCGTATCTTGAAATGGCGCTCTGCCTTGCCGCCGGACTGGACGGTATAAAAAAAGGTTTGACACCGCCTGCCCCTGTGGATTATAATGTATTTGGACTCAATTCCAACGAAATAGAGGAAGAACATATCGAATGTCTTCCCGGCAGCCTGATTGAGGCTGTTTATGAGGCTGAGAAAGATCCGTTCATTAAAGAAACGGTTGGCGACCACGTTTTCAATGCCTATATCGAGGGCAAAAAGAGCGAGTGGGATGAATACAGAACCCAGGTTTCTCAGTGGGAAGTAAACAGATATCTTAAAAAATAAATTCACCCTCTCTTTGGCAGCAATGCCGTTAAGGTCGGCGCGGTTTATTCCGCGTCGGCCGAATAAAAGCACAACGGGGCTCACCGCAAAAGCGGCAAACCCCGTTTTTTTGTTTTTCTATTAACCGTTACACTGTATCTTATTCTATTTCCGCCGGCGTTTCTTCGCTTCCGGAAGACATCACATCGGGATAATCCGTCATAATGCAATCCGCACCAATAGAGCAGAGGTAATCATAATCTTCTTTGTCATTGATCGTCCAGTATTGCACGGCAAGGTGGTGTTCGTGCGCGTAGTTTACTACCTGCGCGGTGCCGAGATTCGCGATCAGCCGAAACGGCATGCTGTACGGAATCTGAAGCGCCGTGTAAGCGGGCTCAAAATCTTCGTCATTCGTAACGGCTGCGGAATAAAACTCCAAAACTTCCTTGATGGTTGCGCTGCGGTTCAGATCGGGGTAGTTTTCATCGGCATGGATCGAAACTTCCTCGTTGAATGTGCCGAAGATCACACGGCTAAGCAGCCCTTTTTCGGTTAGGATGCCATACAGCACATCAAGCGCTCTTTTGCCAAGATCATCGCCGTTTTTGATCTCTATGATATAGTGATATCTTCCGCCGCCAACGCTTTCCAGATAGTCCAGCACATCATCAACGCGAACGATCTTCAGATCGTCCGGCACTTGCGCGCCGCTGAGCGCGGCGTAGGGTTTTTCGCCGTCTTCGGTTTCAAAGTCCGCGCCCATGTTCAGTGTTCTGAGCTCTTCGTAGGTCTTGTCTTCCGGGCGCACGTCTTCCTCACCAAAAACGGTTTCGCTGTCCGAAGTCCTGTCCAATGTATCGTCGTGCAAAAGCACAAGCACATCGTCTTTTGTGATGTGCAGGTCAAATTCAAACCAGTCCACGGAAAAATCGGGATTTTCAGCGCAGTTTTTAAATGCCATCATCGTTTCTTCCGGCATGATCCCGCCGCCGCTGCGGTGGGCGCTGATCTGCGTTATTCCGTTTTCGGCAATATAGGGGTTTTGTGTTTCAAATTCTTTTACTTTTTCCGGATCGGAACGGTAGCCGTAGGAGATCAGTTCTGCGCCAACGATCACTGCGATCACGCACAGAACGGCGAGTACTGCCTTTATCGCTTTTGGTAATTTTTTCTTTTTTGGTTCTGCACAAACTGCCATAAGTATCACCTGTTTGAAAGATATGTTTGTTCTACCAAAATTATAAATTCAAAATTTCGTCCCGTCAAATGCCGAAAATCGGTTTTAGGGTTTTCGTGTTGTTTGATTCATCCTGAAATTTTATCAGTATTTACTAAAAAATGATATTTTAGGCGTTATAAACAAACAAATTATTGTTAAGAACTTACAAATATTTTTGAATTTTGTGAATTATTCTATATCTGGGGCAAAGGATCGCCGTATTTTTTTATAAAATGATGAAATTGTATGATTTTCATTGTAAAAGTTGTTTTAACGCCGTATAATTGCTTTGTAAAAAAGCTTCTGAAGGAGGAGTTTTCATGCTTAAAGAGGGTCAGGTAAGGATCCCGTCCGGCTGTGCGATCGCTGCAATCATAGACCGCAAAGGCGGAAAGATCAACGGCTCTGAAATCATCAAGTCCATTGCGCTGATGCATGATCGTTCAAACGGTCTCGGCGGCGGTTTTGCCGCTTACGGAATCTATCCCGAACACGCGGATGATTATGCGTTTCACGTTTTTTATGATAATGCAAAAGCCAAAAGCGAATGTGAGGATTTTTTGTTTAAACACTTCAATGTGGATGTTTCGGAAAAAATACCCACCAAAAAAGTGGAATCCATTGCAATAGGGCCGGATATCTGGCGCTATTTTGCCAAGCCGAATAAGGTGAGAATGCGGGAATCCCGTATGGACGAGGAAGAATATACCGTTCAGTGCGTTATGCATGTTAATCAGCATATTGACGGCGCGTTCATCTTTTCCAGCGGCAAGAACATGGGCTGCTTTAAAGCGGTGGGCTATCCGGAAGATGTGGGCGAATTTTACATGCTGGATCAATACAACGCCTATCTCTGGACGGCGCACGGCAGATTCCCAACCAATACCCCCGGCTGGTGGGGCGGCTCGCATCCGTTCAATATTCTGGACTGGTCCATCGTGCATAACGGCGAGATCTCTTCCTATGACGCCAACAGGCGCTACATAGAGCAGTTCGGCTATGTCTGCACTATGCAGACGGATACAGAGGTCATCACCTATCTTTTTGATCATCTGATCCGCCACCACGGGCTGCCGATTGAGGTTGCCGCGGATGTTCTGACCGCTCCCGAGTGGGAGGAGATAGACAGAATGGATCCGGAAAGAAAAGAGTATTTTACCACTTTGCGCTCCATTTATAACGCCGCGCTCGTAAACGGCCCGTTCTCTGTTATTCTCGGTTCAAACAAGGGCCTTCTTGCTATCAACGACCGCCTGAAGCTCCGCTCCCTAACAGCGGCAACAAAGGGCACAAGGGCGTATTTCGCGTCTGAAGAATCAGCAATCCGAATCATATGCCCGGATCCGGAAAAGGTTTGGTCCGTAAGCGGCGCGGAGCCGGTTTTCGTACCGCTGGAACTTGATGAAGAGGAGGGCGGCGCAAAATGATCAATTATATCCCCAGAAGATTTACCGTTGTAAGAGACAGGGATCTTTGTATAAACTGCGGCTGCTGTGTGCGGCAGTGCGCAAACGAATGCCATTTTTATTCGCCGAAAGACGGCAAAACCGTAGTTTCCAAATCGGATAACTGCGTTGCGTGCCACAGGTGTGTGGATCTTTGCCCCACAGGCGCGTTAAGAATTGAAAAATATGTGTGTGATTACAGGGAAAACGCCAACTGGACTCCGGATTACCAGCAGGAGATCTGCCGCCAGGCAAACACGGGCTCCACGCTGCTTTCGGCAATGGGCAATCCAAAGCCTTATCCGATCTATTGGGATAAAATGCTGCTGAATGCCTCTCAGGTTACCAATCCTTCCATAGATCCGCTCAGAGAGCCCATGGAGATCCGCACCATTCTGGGCAGAAAGCCGGATAAAATGGCGGTGGAGAAAAAGGGCAAATCCTTAACCAAAATGCCGCCTCAGGTGGTGCTGGAAACGCCAATCATGTTTTCTGCCATGTCTTTCGGCTCAATCAGCCTGAATGCGCAGAAATCCCTCGCCATGGCGGCAAAGGAACTCGGCACTGTATTTAACACCGGTGAGGGCGGTCTGCACAGCGAACTGAAAGAATACGGCAAATATGCCGGTGTTCAGGTGGCGTCCGGCCGCTTTGGCGTATATAAAGATTACCTTTTAAATTCCAAATTTATAGAGATCAAGATCGGCCAGGGTGCAAAGCCCGGTATCGGCGGCCATCTGCCCGGCGAAAAGGTGAATGTGGAGGTCTCAAATGCCAGAATGATCCCTGTAGGGTCGGACGCGATCTCCCCTGCGCCGCATCATGATATCTATTCCATTGAAGACCTGCGCCAGCTGATTTGGTCTTTAAAGCAGGCAACAAACGGAGAAAAGCCCGTTTCCGTAAAGATAGCGGCAGTGCATAATATTGCGGCTATCGCCTCCGGCGTTGCAAGGGCGGGCGCGGATATCGTTGTAATAGACGGCTACAGGGGCGGCACAGGCGCAGCGCCTACCCGCATCCGGGATAATGTAGGCATCCCCATTGAACTTGCGCTTGCCGCGGCGGATCAAAGGCTGCGTGACGAGGGCATACGTTCCAATGTTTCGCTGGTTGCTGCCGGTTCGTTCCGCTGCTCGGCGGATATCGTCAAGGCCATCGCGCTCGGCGCGGACGCCTGCTATATTGCCTCTGCCGCGCTGATTGCAATGGGCTGCCATATGTGCCAGACCTGCAATACCGGCAAATGTAACTGGGGTATTGCCACACAGCGCCCCGATCTTACCAGAAGGCTGAATCCGGAAATTGCCCATCAGCGTGTGATCAATCTTGTTAAGGCATGGAACCATGAGATCAAAGAGATCATGGGCGGCATGGGCATCAATTCCATTGATTCGCTGCGCGGCAACAGGCTGATGTTAAGAGGCATAGGCTTAAACGAAAAGGAGCTTGAGATACTCGGTATCAAGCACGCGGGAGAATAAGGAGGAGTTACGGTTGAAAAAAGTTTTTGCTCGTGAAGATCTTTGTATAAACTGCCGCCTGTGCGAAGTGTATTGCAAAACGGCGCACAGCAAATCCAAAGATATCGTTACGGCTTATAAAGAGGAGGATCCCACTCCCGTTGCAAGGATCTCCGTTTACGGAGACCGGGAGGATTCCGTTGCCGTAAACTGCCGCCATTGTGAGGATCCGGCGTGCGTTAAGGCGTGTATTACAGGCGCTATGCATAAGGATCCGAAAACCGGCATTGTTTCGGTGGATGAAAATAAATGTATCGGCTGCATGACCTGCCTTGCGGTCTGCCCTTACGGCTGTATAAAACCGGGCAGGATCGCCTTTAAGTGCGATCTTTGCGGCGGCGATGAGCCTGCCTGTGTGAAAAACTGCCCGAATCACGCCCTTGTGTGGGCAGAAGCAGGAGGTGAGCAGTGATGCGGTACGTTATTATAGGCGCGTCAGCGGCGGGGCTTTCCGCTGCGCAGACGATTCGGGAGACGGATCCAAACGGCGAGATCACTGTGCTCACCGGTGAAAAGTATTATCCTTACAGCCGTCCGTCTATCAGTTATCTGCTCAAGGGCACGGTTGAGGAAAAAAGAATGTTTCTGAAAAAACCGCAGTTTTATGCAGATCATAATATAAATGTAATTACAGGCACACGCGTCAGTAAGATAGACCGGGAAAAGAAAGTTGTAAAAGCCGGCAGGAAAGAATATCCTTATGATAAACTTTGCCTTGCCACCGGCTCCAAACCTTTTGTTCCCCATGTTGAAAACGCGCAGGGGTGCAAAAATGTGTTTACATTCTTGGATCTTGCCAGCGCCAAAGCGCTGAAAAAAGCGGTAAACAAAAATACCAAAGCCGTTGTGATCGGCGCGGGTCTGATCGGCATGAAAGCGGCAGAGGGTCTTTCCAAGATCTGCGAAAGCGTGGATGTTGCGGAGCTTTCCCCGCGTGTTCTGCCGTCTATTCTGGATGAAAAAAGCGCAGTTTTTGTAAAGAAGTATCTGGAGGAACACGGCATTTCTTTCCACCTTCAGGATACGGTTGTAAAGGCAAATGTGAAAAACGGCGCCGTGCAGTCTGTTGAACTGAAAAGCGGCAAAACACTGGAGTGCAGTGTGCTTGTGATCGCCGTAGGCGTAAGGCCGGAAACGGAACTTGCTGAAAAAGCGGGTCTGGAAGTGAACAGAGGCATCCTTATAGATCAAACCACCATGCAAACGAGCGACAGGGATATTTATGCCGCCGGCGACTGCACCGTTTCCGTGGATATGCTGGACGGATCAAATAAGATCATTGCCCTTTGGCCAAACGCCGTTTATCAGGGTATGGCGGCAGGCTCGCATATGGCGGGCGGAGATCCGGAAACAGGCGGCGCATACAGCGTAAACGCGATTGATTTTTACGGTCTGCGCATCTGCACCTGCGGGTTGATCAACGCAACCGGGGCGCAGTACAGCGACCGGGTAAAGACAGACGGCAACGCCTATAAACGCCTGATCTTTGAAGGCACGCGGCTTGTTGGATTCGTTTTGATCAATTCCAGCGAAAATGCCGGGATCTATACGGATCTGATTGCAAAGAAAGTGGATCTCAGCACGCTTGAGGGCGATATTATGGAAACGCCGTCCCTGTTCCTGTTTGACAGGAAAACCAGAACGCAGAAACTGACGGGAGGGATTGCCTTATGAGTATTGAAGCGGGACTTCAGAGATATGAAACAGTAAACAACCTGATCAAGGTGGAACTTTCCAAACGCAATAAAGTTACCGTTAAAGATGTAAACGGCCAAAGATATATCGGCTGTGCGCTGGACAGCGGCAAGACCATAGAGATTCACGGCACACCGGGCAATGACCTTGCGTGTTATCTGAACGGCGGAAAGATCGTGGTGTACGGCAGCGGTCAGGACGCCGTGGGCAATACGATGAACGGCGGCGAGATCATTATTCACGGCCACAGCGGAGACGCGCTCGGCTATGGTATGCGGGACGGCAGTATCTATGTTCGGGATAATGTTGCCTGCCGCGGCGGAATCCATATCAAGGAATTTGAAAAGATGAAACCGGTAATCGTGATCGGCCAGAGCGCCGGATCATTTCTTGGCGAATATATGGCGGGCGGCACGATCGTTCTGCTCGGGCTTGGGCTGAAACGCGGCGAAAAACTTTTCGGCACGCATTGCGCGTCCGGCATGCACGGCGGCAAAATCTTCGTGCGCGGTACGTTTCCAAAAGAAAATCTTTCTCCCAACATCAAAGTTTCCTCACTTACAAAAGAGGATGAAAAGGAACTGGAAAGTTACGTCAAGAAATATTGCAAATATTTCGGCGCGGATTTTCAGGAGGTCATGGCAAAGCCGTTTAAAAAACTTTCTCCGGCAACTTCAAGGCCTTATGCAAATCTTTATACACCAAACTAATCAAAACGGGGGCGTTCATACATATGTTTAACAGTATTCACGAAGAGTGCGGCGTTTTCGGAATATTTGAAAATAAAACGACCCAGGTTGCAAGGTCCGCTTATCTTGCGCTTTTTGCGCTTCAGCACCGCGGCCAGGAAAGCTGCGGCATTGCCGTAAATGATGACGGCGTATTTACGCATCACCGCGGCGACGGCCTTGTTCCCGATGTTTTCACCAAGGAAAAGCTGGATGCGCTCGGCACAGGCAATATGGCAATCGGGCACGTGCGCTATTCCACAACGGGCGGCAAAAACCACAATAATATACAGCCGCTTGTTATCCGCCACATCAAGGGCAATCTTGCCATAGCGCACAACGGCAATCTTGTGAACGCGGCGGAACTCAGAAAAAGTTTTGAACTTCAGGGCGCAATTTTTCACGGCACTTCGGATACGGAATCCATTGCCTATTCGATCGTAAAGGAACGGCTTACCAGCAACAGCACGGAAGAGGCAGTTTCCAAAATCATGAACAGGCTGAAAGGCGCGTATTCCTGCGTGGTTATGACCGCTACCAAACTGATCGCGTTCAGAGATCCTATGGGCTTTCGCCCGCTCTGCCTCGGCAAAACGGAGGACGGCGCTTATGTTGTGGCGTCTGAATCGTGCGCGCTTGAAACCATCGGGGCGCATTTTATTCGGGATATCAGACCCGGTGAGATCCTGACGATCAGTATATCCGGCATAAAATCCGATACGTCGCACTGTGTGGAAAAGCCGTGCGGCTTGTGCGTTTTTGAATATATCTATTTTGCGCGCCCGGATTCCGTAATAGAGGGCGCGTCTGTGCAGCATGCAAGAATGAAGGCAGGCGAATTTCTTGCCAAGGAAAGCCCTGTGGATGCGGATATCGTGATCGGCGTGCCTGATTCCGGGCTGGATGCGGCGCTTGGCTACTCCAAAGCAAGCGGCATTCCGTATGGCGTTGGTTTTATCAAAAACAAGTATATCGGCAGAAGTTTTATTCAGCCAAGCCAGGATATGCGGGAGGATGCCGTAAGAATCAAACTGAATGTTATTCGGGAAAATATCAAAGATAAACGCGTGATTATGATAGATGATTCCATCGTCCGCGGCACAACCTGTGCCCGGATCGTCAGCCTTTTGCGCGAGGCGGGCGCCAAAGAAGTGCATATGCGCGTTTCGTCTCCGCCGTTTAAATTTCCGTGCTATTTCGGCACGGATGTGGACAGCCGCGATCATCTGATTGCCTGTAAGTATAATACGGTGGAGGAGATTGCGCAGGTGATCGGCGCGGATTCCCTTGCGTATCTTTCTGTAGAGGCAACGCACCACCTTGCGGAAAATACCGGAATGGGCTTTTGTGACGGTTGCTTTACGGGTAAATACCCGGTTGAAGTACCTAAAGAACAGCCAAAGGATAAGTTTGAAACAAAACTCAATCAGTTCTCGGCATATTATCAGGTTTTGGATTAAAGATTATGCAATAATTTTAAATCAGTACTTGACTAATTGCCGAAAATATAGTAAATTATATGGGCGGTGATTATTCCGCCTTATATGCAGATGTGTCCGAGCTGGCCGAAGGAGCACGATTGGAAATCGTGTAAACGGCAACCACCGTTTCAAGAGTTCGAATCTCTTCATCTGCGCCAAGAAAAGAACAAGCACTTTGTGCTTGTTCTTTTTTTAATATAATAGAAGAGATTCGAAAAGGGCAATGCGAAGCATAGAAACAGTCCGGTGGACTGTTTCGGTGCCCGGGTGCGTGCCGGCGAGCGTGAAAGCGAGCCGGGCGAACTCTTCATCTGCGCCAAGAAAAGAACAAGCACTTTTGTGCTTGTTCTTTTTTTAATATAATAGAAGAGATTCGAAAAGGGCAATGCGAAGCATAGAAACAGTCCGGTGGACTGTTTCGGTGCCCGGGTGCGTGCCGGCGAGCGTGAAAGCGAGCCGGGCGAACTCTTCATCTGCGCCAAGAAAAGAACAAGCACTTTTGTGCTTGTTCTTTTTTTAATATAATAGAAGAGATTCGATTTGATCATCCCTGATTATAAAGCTGTTTTTTTATGGTTAAAAATCTTTTTATCCAGCACTGCCATGGCGATCACAACGGTAAGCATGCCCACTGCGCCGCCCATGGCAACGTCTGAAAGGTAATGCGCGCCCATGATCAGACGTGTAACGGCAACGACGCAGGTGTAGAAAAACGGCAGATAAAAGCATAATTGCCTGTGCTTATATGCTTTTTGGCTGACATAGGGCAGCAACATGGCAAGAAAACTCATTGCCGCGCCGCCGGTATGCCCGCTCGGGAACGATTTGTTGCCGTTGATCCCGTTTATGATGTACCAGGGGGTAAACGCGTCATAACTGCCGGCGGCAAGCAGATCGCGGAATCGCACACGCCCCCAAAGGTATTTCATGCCTTCCACTGCCAAAAGCTGTGCCGCCATAACGGCGATTCCCGCAATCGCAAGCGCGGCGATGGGCTTTTTCATCTGCTCGGGTATTTTTATAAATCTTCCTGCAAAAATCAGGGTGAGTGAAAAGCCGATTCCGTAAGCAACGCCGAAGATCAGTTGGTTTTCCGCAACGAAAAAATGTTCTGCAAAATAATACCCGAAATAAGCGCCGCCGCCGATGGAAATGCAGGCGCCAACGAATCTTGCAAATTTTGAGCGGCAGCAATAGAATAGAGCCGCACCGGCAAGCGGGCAGATCAGCCGGCAGGGAATTTCCCCGGTGTTATAAAACCATACGGCAAACGCGTTATCGGGCGCGTTGAGCCATATGTCCAGTTTCAGATCCGCAAATACGGCGGCAACGAGCGCCGCGGCGCAGAGAATATAAAAGAAAATAATATTTTTTCTGTAGATTTTCAGCATGATTATCACCTCTTGATCCCATTATACTATATGCCGCGAAAACAATCAATTTTAACATAGTAGGGCGCAGATTGCCCGTAAACTGCAGGCGGTGCTCTGCCGGTGTGATCAGAACAAAAGAAAAGAGCCGCCGGAGACCGACAGCTCTTTTCTTTTAAGGGGTAAAAATTTATGTGAAGCAATTGCTTGCTTGCTGGTAAATATGGAGCGAAAACGCTCGTATGATTAACGGGATCTGCGCGTATCGGAGGCAAAATTTGTGTTTCTGCCTTCCGTTACCGGGCGAAGTGAATTTTTGATCAGCGCGCCTTTGATCAGAAAGAACGCGATATCACGACTCATGCCCTCGTAATCCACATTCAGTATTTTGGAACTTAAATGCTTGTTGAAGAAATTAACAAGAGGCCCCATACAGAATGCTGTGATTACCGTGCCTATCCCGATATTTTTGATTTCCGAAAAGTTTCCGCGCAACAGCGCCGTCAATCCGCCGCTTGCAACAAGACCGATCAGCACAACGGATACATCCGTCATAACACGGGTCCATTTCATAGGAATCTTTGTGCCTCTGGTTAGCATAAACGCAAGGGTGTCATAAGGCCCAACGCCCACATTAGCCGTGAAAAACAGGCTGCTTGAAAAGCACATTACAACGATTCCGGCAGCAAGAACCACAAGCCTTACCGGAAGACTGCTGTTTGCGAGGGGAGAGAAAAGCTTTTCGAAAAACTCGCAGGTGTAGCCCACCAATATCATGTTGAATACCGTGCCTACTCCAACGAGCCCGCGGTGCGCAACGATCACAACAAAAATCAGAATAACCATATTGATCATCAGCTGATAAGTGCCGTAGCCGATGCCCACAACGGAGGAAACATTCATATTCATCGAGGTGAAGGGGTCAACCCCGAATCCGGAAAGGGAGAAGAGCGAAACTGCGAGTCCCATGATGAGCACGCTTATAAGTGAAAGCACTGTGCGTTTAACCATATTGTGCTGGATAAACATATCTTTTATGTAGCCGTATGCTTCGCGCTTAAATGCTTTCATCAACAAGATCCCGCCTGTTTTTTCCTCTCTTGCCATACATTATATACGCTTGTTTTTAAAAATCAATATTTTTGTGCAAACTTCTATGTATTAAATATATTGCACAATATACAGCTTTAAAATTTGTGCAAAATACACAATTATAGTAAGATTTTTTCTTGTAATGAATTTTAGCGGATCTTGCGGACGGAACGCTTTTGTTCAGACGCCATATTAAATGAAATTACGCTTTTCAAAATCAAATACGGCTTCAAGCTGATCGGTCTGATACATTTCGGTTTCCGTTGTAATCACAATTCCGTTTCCGTTTTCGGAAATACTGAAGGTTTCCCCAAACAGTTTCAGACCGGAAAGGGAGATGTTCCTTTTCTTAAGAGAGACGCGCAGTTTTTTCCGCCCTGTTACGCGCAGACCGAATAACCCCTCCGTTATGATCCGGCAAAACAGAATACTTTCCCCGCTTAGGTGCGCTCGGTTTCCCTCCGGGAACGCCTCAAACGGATAGGGGGAGTGGTTGCCGGTCAAGCGGCTTTCACTGTATGAGCACACTTTATAAAACGCATCCGGATCGTTGGCAAGAAAAGCACCTCTCAGTGCAAAAAGCAGGCTGCGGTCCCAGGTTGTGGGGTTGTTTGAAACGCTGCGCAGCATGCCGTTTTTGTATAATTTCGGGCTGAAAAGGGCTTTCAGCGTTTCTTCTTTTCTGCTGAAGATCTCCACCGTAAGCGGGGTGCAGATCCAGGAGCGCAGCAGATCATTGCCTTTATAATAGGCGTAAGTGTCAAAACCCTCCACATTTGCGCCGAAATAGTTTTCTATGCTCTCTTTCAGGCGCGCAGCCTCTTCTTTCCAAGTTTGCGCGGTTTCGGCTCTGTTCAGAATTTCACAGATCAGCGCGCCGTTCAAAAGCGCGTCATAGGTTAGGCAGCTTGTGTTCAGATTTGCGTTGCCGGATTCAAAGCGGTTTTCCAGTTCATCTGAATCGCTGCAGATCACGCCCTGCGCATTCTTTCTGGAAAGGCAGAAGTCTATGCACCACTTGATGCTTTCAAAAAATTCTTCCATAAGCGCCTTGCTGCCCAGCCCAAGCAAAAACCGGCATATGCCGTAGGCGTACATAGCACCGTCACCGCGGTCGCCGGCGCCGTTCCAGAAATCTTCGCCCTCGGCAACGATGCTGGTTACAAGCGCACGTTTGGATGCAAAAGGCGTGTCGCTTTTATCCATATAGGTTTCATAAAGGCGGTAGCAGTTGAGCGCGCTCTCTATGCCCGGCGCATAGCCGGAAAAAGCAAAAAACGGATTTGCATATTCGCACTGGTCATTTGTCCAAAGCGCGGCATAATAATTTCCTCCGCCGGGGCTGTGAAAAAGACCGGCTTTTGTTTTATATATGCTTTCACTGCCCCGGAGCAGGCAGTGTGAAAATTCCGCGTCCAGAAACGCATTTCCGCTTTGCAGCACCATAGAGGAAAACAGATCGTCGATCAATTGATTTCGCTGCTGTATTTGTGCTTGTGTGTTTATGACCGTTTTGCCTCTGCCTGCGAAATAAACAAGGTAAAATGTGCATGTTTCACCGGCGTGCATATCCTTTTTTCGCTTAAAATCATAGGCTCTGGTGAAAGAAACGGAGCCGCCGGGGCAGGCGCAAACGCCGTATTCGATCTCACCGCCTACGCAATATTCTGCCGGATAAACGCTTTTTGAATAAGGGGCGAAAATGTCCAGCAAACCGTGCCTTTTCATTTTGACCTCCACTTTTTCGATTAAAGCGGGCGCGTCCGCGCAGTTTATAAAGGTCCTTGTGATCTCTGTTTCACTGCTGTCGGAAACCACGGTCAGATTGCCGCGCATCCAGATCTTTTGCGGGCGTTCCGCCTGCCGCTTTCCGTTTGCTTTGATTTTGCATACGCTTCCCGAAACATTAAAGCAGAAACTGCCCCGCGTATCGTTCGGCAATGTTCTCAATGCCGGGATCGTGATGTGCCTGTGCACAAGCAGTTTTCCGCTTGCGCTTTTGCCGACACATAGGATAGAATCGGATCTGAACCCGCTCATCTCCATATGATCGCTGCAGGCGCCGGGTTCGCGCCCGATCTCCCAAAGGACGCTTTTATCCGTGCAAAGTTTTTTAATTCTTCCGTCACTCATATGCTTAACGGATGGTTTTGCCCATACGGCAAACGCGAAAGAATTTAAAATTTTATGTTTAATCAGCGGATACAGCTTCATTGCTGTCGTCCTCCTGCGCTCTCTGTTTCAGATCCTCTATGATCTGCTTTTGTTTCTTTTCCGTTAAGTTATAAAACAGGATCGGAATCACTGCCAGCAGGCTGGATATTACAGAGGTGATGATCATGATATTGAAAATAGGAGTTCGTATGGATGCTTCATAAAGAACGGTATAATCGGTTCCAAGACCGTAATGCCTGTAAAAATACGGCAGGATAAAGGCAGATCCCATGGTTGCCGCGGTCACGAGCATGCCGCCGAACTGCGTGATAAACCCTTCCAGGCGCTTTCCGGTCTTCCACTGCTGGTAATCAAAGATGTCCGCTGTGGCGGCAGAAGTGATCACTGCATCCCCTCCTGTAGCCAGCGTAGCGATGTACAGGCTTGCGAGGAAAAGAACCGGGCTGTTTGAGGTGAAAAGCATCAGCGCGGCAAAAACAGCGCGCATCACATTAAATACGATCAAACAATTGCGCTTCCCGAATTTTTTTGCCAGCACGGGCGCAAGCAGCATGCCGGGAACGGACGCGGTTCCCATCACGGTGTTCATAATGCCGAGAACGCTGTCGCTCATGATCACATAAGAACAGTACCAGGCAAGAATGCTGCTGATTCCGCCTTTCATAACGCCAAAGATCTGGTAAAGATATAAGAGCCAGAAATATTTGTTGTTTTTGATCTCCTTGATGCCGTCTGTGAATTTTACTTTTGCAACATAGGTTTTGGGCACGATGATCTTTTCTTTTGTGTCTTTAAAAGTCCAGATGCTCAGCAGAATGCCGGCAACGGAAAAAACGGGGAACATGACCCGGTAAACGGCAAAGCCGCGCATACCGCCGTCAAACAGTTCGGCGATGATGGGCAGAATCATATTTACGATGCTTGGCCCCAGATTATAGATAAACGCGCTTATGGAAAGCAGCGAAGTGCGCTCCGCGCTGTTGGGGGTAAGCACCTGCGCAAGGCTGGAGTATGCCAGCGAATAGGTGGACTGAAACAGCATGGCAAGCGCATAGATCAGGCACAGCAGCACGCATTTCAGCGTGTAATTTATGCTGCTTGGAATAAATGCCATCAGGCAAATCAAAACCGCCGTGGGAATGCCCGTGATGATCAGATAGGGTCTGAACTTGCCGAACTTTGTGTTGGTATTGTCGATCAGCATGCTGATAAACGGCGATTTGGCGAGATTTAGGATGTTTACGATGGTGGACATCCATACCAGATGCACGGGGTCTATCCCGTATGCGGAACCAAGCAGCAGGCAGTTTGCGTTTAATGCAACGTAGCCGAAAATGGAATTGATTGTGTTTACGCCGATTCCGCCAACGCTGTAGGCGGTAAATTCTTTATAGGAGATATATTTGCTTTCCGCCGGCGTTTTCCAGTGTTCTTTAACGTCTTTTACGAATCCCTTGGCAAGCGCCGGAACCGCGGATAAAGAAAACTTTTTGCCTTTCATATCAGTTTTCCTCAAAAATATTGCCGTTATCCGGGTTGAAAACAAGCGTGTGCTCGGTATCATTAAGTCTGTATTTAACCGTGATTTGTTTTTTTGCGGTGTATTCGGCAGACAGAATGTCCGCTTTTTGGCTGGTAAAAACATCTTTCAGAGCGCGTATCTGCTCTGCGTCGTAATTGCCCACATTATCCGAAACAAATAGAAGAGATCCAAACAGAGAATCGATTTTAGCAAGCAGGGTGCGCTTTTTAAAGTCCATTTTCATGTTTTCGTTTCTCAAAAAGAATACATCCGGATCGTTCATAAAGGCTCTGCCGTCCAAATGGCGGCGGAAGATGGAGTTATTTACGCCGTGCGGTGTGGAAACATCCTCCCTTGTTGTGAATTTTCTGGGAACCCAATGGTTTGTAACGTCCGCGCCGATACGGCAGTAATCCACTTTGCCGAAAGCGGGCATAAGCGGCACGCCGCAACCGAGAATCAGTTTTTCTCCGCAGCATTCCCGCAGCAGATCCATCGCGTCGCACATAATTTCTCCGCGGGTCTTTCCGTGAATCGGTAAAACGGCGGCGGCATAAAGGAAATCCAGTTTCACCAGATCGTAGCCCCACTCGTTTAAAACGGTATCAAACACTTTTTTTATGTAATTACGCGCGTCTTCGTTATAAATATCTAGTGCGTAAAATGTTCCCCAGTTAGGCCCGGTGATATAGTGCTTGCCGGTTTGGTCTGTGATGAACCAGTCCGGGTGATTTTGGAAAAGCGCGCTCTTCTTTACTCCGGCAAAGGGCGCAAGCCATAAGCCTGCCTTTATGCCGCGGCTGTGGATCGCGTCTGCAACGGCTTTCATGCCGGAGGGAAATTTAACCTTATCCGTGATCAACCAATCACCGATGGCATTCTGATAGCCGTCGTCTATCTGGAAAAAATCTATATTTATATTGCATTTGCTCATGGATTCCAGATCGCGGTTCACCACTTCTTCTGTTACATTCCCGTAATAGTTATACCAGGTGGTGTAGCCGCAGGCTCTTTTCGCCCTGGGTGCGGGTATCTTCATCAGGTCAAAATATTTGTTGAACACTGCCTCATAATCCCCGGCAATAACAGCAAACGACAGAAGCTCGCCGCTTTCTTTAAACGTTTTGCCTGCAAGATCTTTTTCTATGCAGATCAGATTTTTGTTTGTGTCAAAGGTGATAATCGTGTAGCCGGTTCTTTCGCTGATAGAGCCGAACAGTTCAGTCCGTTCCCCGTCACGCACATATCCGTATGAAAAACCGTAAAAAACACCTTTTTTTCTTGGATATTTATGAAATGTGCCGTCGCCTGAGCGGTTCAGCCCTGTGCCGGCCGCAAGCGGCGAATTGATAAAGAGCTCCACCGGCCTGCTGAGTTCACTCATCTTTTCATACGGCATATATTCGCGTGAATCCGTCCAGCTCTGAAAGCCGTTTGCAAAGATCCTGCTGTTTTGTGAAAAACGATACGGCAGAATGAGTCTGAATTTTTTGATTCGGATCTCTTCTGCTGTATGTAACTCTATTTTTGTAATGCCGCCGTCCGTGCCGGAACTTAGCTTGCATATGTCGTCTTGCATACCGGTAAGCACAGATGTGCCGCCGGCGCTTTCATAAACCATTTCTATCTTGTATTTCATGATATTACCCCCTTGAAAATGAATGGCAGAATGCACTATAATATATATTATCACATTATAAAAAGGGATAAAATTATATAAATACTCAAAAAAGTTAGGAAAATCAACATGGAAAAGCGCGAAACGGATAACGGCAGGGCATATTGGCAAAACTACGACCCTCAGCTCCCTGTAAATATTATGGTGATCGGAAAAACGGTTTGCGAGCCGGGTTACTTTGTGCAACGCAAGCATTCCTCAATCAGCGCATTTGAATATATAGAAAGCGGCAGCGGCTTTTTGCAGGTGAATGAGAAAAAATATACGCCTTGCGCCGGCTGCGCCGTGATCCTGCCCAAGGGCAGCAGCCACAGATATTATACCGATAAGCAAAACAGGTGGAAAAAGCGTTGGGTGGTTTTTGATTCGGATATTCTGACAAATCTTGCGGATTTTTATCTGCCCGGCAGCGAGTATTGCTTTCATGACTGCGATCTTTCAGATGCGTTTTGCGAGTTAGAGGAGATTGCTGATAACTATGCGGATGATTATTCCGCCATGTGCGACGCCGCTGCCGTTGTTCTGTACAAAATGATCATTACCGTAAAACGTGCGGTGGAAGATAAAAGCGCAGACGTTTGCAAAAAGATCTGCGCAGATATTCATGCGTTTACGGGCAAACATTTTTCGCTGGATCTGCTTTGCGCAAAATACGGCTATTCCAAAAACCATATCATACGTATCTTTCGCGAGCGATACGGGATTACGCCTTATAAATATTATATTGACAATAAAATGCGCACGGCAAAACTCTATCTGCGCAACACGGATCTTTCTGTTGAGGAGATCGCACACCGGCTGGGTTTTGAGGACGCCCATTATTTTTCGGCGTATTTTAAAAGCGCAAACGGTATCAGTCCGCTTAAATACAGAAAAAACAGAACATGATGCGTTGAAAAAGTTTGGCAGGGCTTGTAAAAGCCCTGCCGATTTCTTTGCGTTTTATTCCATTTGTTTGCCGAGAAATGCCGCGGCAACCTGAACCAGTTTGATTTCCGTTTCGGTTGGCAGATGGCTTTCGTCGCTCTGCATCAGCGCAACCGCGCCGGAAACATCCCCGCCGTAAATGATGGGGTAAACAACGTTTGCTTTTCTGTCAAATCCCTCTATGGCGTTCATGGGCGGCACCTCTTTTGTAGAGATATGGATCGCCCGGTTTTCCATCAGTTCTTCTAAATTCTTTGTAACGCGCCGTTCCAGCACTTCCCGTTTGCTCAGCCCGGAGGCGGCGATCACGTGGTCATTATCCATGATCGCGATCGGCAGTCCGCCGCTTTTGTGCAGCACTTCGGCATACTGGTTTGCAAAATTGGAAAGTTCGCCTATCGGCGAATATTTTTTAAAGATCACTTCGCCTTCCGCATCGGTGAATATCTCAAGCGGGTCGCCCTCTCTGATGCGAAAGGAACGGCGGATCTCCTTTGGAATCACGATTCTTCCCAGGTCGTCGATTCGTCTGACAATTCCTGTTGCTTTCATATACATCTTTCTCCCTTAATTTGTAACTTTATCTGTAATATTTTGCACATATTCGGGCGCAGTATGCGATGATTATGAAAGGTTTTTTTGGAAATTTTTTCGTTTGTTTTTCTGCCGGTGCACAAGTATTTTCATGAAACATGCGTGCATGGTGATGTGGTGTTTAAAATGGCATGCCAAAAAACGGCCTGAGAAATCAGACCGTTTTTTTCTTTAAATTCTTTTTTGATACAAACATGAAAACGATTACCGAAAACAGCGCGGTGATGATTTCCGTGATCCAAAACGCGTTCCATACGCCGCTTGCGCCGATCGCCCGGCTTAACAAAAACGCTGCCGGCAGAATGATCAGTACATATCTGAACAGAGAGATCCAAAGCGATGTGCCGCCTTTTCCAAGCCCCTCCAGCGCGCCGGATACCGTTACGCTCAGCGCGGACGGAATGAACCCGATGCAGATGATGCGCAGCGCCTGAACGCCGATTTGGATCGTTTCACTTCCCGAACTGAAAAGACCGATCAGGTTTTGCGGGATGGCGGCGCAAAGCACGGTGCCCAGCACCATAACGCACACAATAAAGGAAAGGCTTACGCCGAAGATGCCGCGCACACGCTTGTATTCTTCCGCGCCGTAGTTGTAACTCAATACGGGGCGCATGCCCTGCACAATGCCGTTTGCCGTCAGATACAAAAAGGTCTGCAATTTGTAATACGCGCCAAGCACAAGCACGTAAGTCTGCGAAAACACGGAAAGGATCGAGTTGAGCACGGAGATCATCAGGGAGGGAAGCGCCATGTTCAGCGCCGCCGGAATGCCTATGGAATAGGTGCGGCGGCTGATCTTTGCAAATTCCGTAAAATCTTTAAAACGGATCTGCACGGCAAGCCCCTTTGTAAAATAGATCACAAGATAGATCACCAGCGTAACGACCTGCCCGATTCCCGTGGCAAGCGCCGCGCCCTCTATGCCCATTTCGGGAAAGATCCACCAGCCGAATATCAGAACGGGATCCAGAATGATATTCGTTACGCAGCCCGCCAGCATGGCAATCATGGAAACCGTCATTTTGCCGACTGCCTGAAAGGTCTTTTCAAAACTGATCCCGGCGGCAATGGGAATGCTGAACAGGAAAACAATATTGGAATAGCGGATGCCGTAATCCAGAACCACACTGTTGTCCGTAAACATGCGCAAAAACACCGGCATGATAAAAATACAGCCGGTCAGTATCACGCCGTGCAGCAGGTTAAAGAGCATGCCTGCAGAGGCAGCAGTATCCGCATGCTTTTGTCTGCCGGCGCCGAGGTAGAACGCGATCACGGCGTTTACGCCGATTCCATAACCGACGGTAACGGCAGTCACCAGATTTTGAACAGGGTAAACAAGAGACAGCGCCGTCATCGCGTCCTCGCTTATCTTTGCAACGAAATAACTGTCTACGATATTGTATAATGAATTGATGAGCATGGAAACCGTCATCGGCAGCGCCATCGTGATCACGAGCGGCACGATCTTCCGCTCTTTCATAAAAGTCTGCTCCATTTTTTCCTCCGGTATGCTGTTTTATTTGAAATACTTTTCGGTATGCGTAAAAAAGCCACATAACCAAAGCGGTTATGTGGCGAAAAGTAAGCGTTGCTCAGAAAAATCCACAGCCTTAAAAAGGTTTTGGAATATTCGGTTTTAGTCTCTGCGCGGGCGGCGGTGGCCGTCTCTTCTTGGCCTTCTCGGCGCCTCGTCGATATCGTTTTCGGGCTTTAAGCCGTCCAGTTCAATCAGCGCGTCGCGTCTGGAAAGGTTGATCCTGCCCTGATCATCGATCTCAATGCATTTTACAACCACTGTGTCGCCGACTTTTACAACATCTTCAACCTTATCCACTCTCTTGACGTCCAGTCTGGAGATGTGAACCAAGCCCTCTTTGCCCGGAGCGATCTCTACGAACGCGCCGAAGTTCATGAGTCTTGTTACAACGCCGTTGTAGAACGCGCCGACTTCGGGATCCGTGGCAATCAGTTTAACAACGTCTCTTGCGCTGTTGCACTTGTCAATATCAATACCGCTGATGAATACGCGGCCGTCCTCTTCTATATCCACTTTAACGTCAAAGTCGCTCTGGATCTCCTGAATTACTTTGCCGCCTTTGCCGATCACATCGCCGATCTTATCGGGATCAATGGAAAGCGTAACCATCTTCGGCGCGTATTTGGAAAGTTCCTTGCGCGGCTCGCTGATAACGGGCAGCATGATCTCGTCAAGAATATAATTTCTGGCTTTGTGTGTTTTAGCGAATGCCTCTTTGATGATCTCCGGCGTAAGGCCGTGTACTTTCAGATCCATTTGGATCGCGGTAATGCCTTTTTTGGTGCCGGCAACTTTAAAGTCCATATCGCCGTAAAAATCTTCAAGGCCCTGAATATCAACCATCGTCATGAAATCGCCGTAAACGCCCTGATCACCGGTAATCAGACCGCAGCTGATGCCTGCAACCGGCGCCTTGATCGGAACGCCTGCCGCCATAAGGGAAAGGGTGGAGCCGCATACGGAGCCCTGGGATGTGGAGCCGTTGGAGGAAAGCACTTCGGATACTACGCGGATGCAGTACGGGAAGTCATCCACACTCGGAATAACGGGGAGCAGCGCTTTTTCAGCAAGCGCGCCGTGGCCGATCTCACGTCTGCCCGGTCCTCTGGAAGGCTTTGTTTCGCCAACGCTGAAAGACGGGAAGTTGTAGTGGTGGATATATCTCTTTTCTTTCTGCTCGTCCAGCCCGTCCAGCTGCTGGCAGTCGCTCATGGGGCCAAGCGTGGTAACGGAAAGCACCTGCGTCTGGCCTCTTGTGAACATGCCGGAGCCGTGCGCTCTCTTCAGCAGGTCAATCTCCGCATTAAGCGGGCGGATCTCATCGATTCCTCTGCCGTCCACACGCTTGTGCTCGTCCTTGAGCCAGGAGCGAACCACGTGCTTTTGAACAAGATACATGATCTCGTCGATCTTTTCTTCGCAGCCCTCAAATTTCTCGTCAAATTTCTCATGAACTGCTGCGTAAATCGGAAGAAGCGCCTCGTCACGAACAAGTTTATCATCCGTATCCAGCGCCTTTTTAACGTCTTCAATGCAGAAATCTTCGATCTCGGCAAGAATTTCGGGATCGGGATCGGAGGATTCATATGCAAACTTCGGCTTGCCGATTTCATCCACAATGCCCTGAATGAATTGAACCATCTTTTTGTTTTCTTCATGGCCTGCCATGATGCAGTCAAACATCACGTCATCCGGGATCTCGTTACCGCCTGCCTCTATCATCGCAACCAGGTCTGCCGTGGAGGCAACGGTAAGGGTCAGATCCGTCTTTTCTCTCTGCTCAAGCGTTGGGTTCAGAACGATCTCGCCGTCCACAAGACCAACGTTTACGGAAGAGATCGGGCCGTCCCACGGAATATCGGAAACCGCGATCGCGGCGGAAACGCCGATAGCCGCCGTAACTTCCGGCGAGCAGTCCGGGTCAACGCTCATAACCGTTGCAACAACGGAGCAGTCGTTTCTAAGGTCTTTTGGGAAGAGCGGGCGGATCGGTCTGTCTATGCATCTGCTTGTCAAAATAGCGTGCTCGCTTGCTCTGCCCTCGCGGCGCAGGAATGAGCCGGGGATTTTGCCCACGGAATACATCTTCTCTTCATAGTCCACGGAAAGCGGGAAGAAATCAATGCCCTCCCTCGGCTTTGCGGAAGCGGTTACGGTGCAGAGCACCTGTGTTTCGCCGTAAGTTGCTAAAAACGCGGCGTTTGCAAGGCCTGCCATTTTGCCGGTTTCCAGCGTAAATTTACGGCCCGCAAATTCTGTTTCCCATTTTTTGTAATTCTTGAAAAACATAATTTTACCTCACTTTTGTTTTTATATTCCAAAGGAGGCACAATAGTAATAAATTCAATGCGCAAAGCGATTTGCGCCCTCAATTTACTACTATTTCTCTGCCTCCTTACGGTCATTTTAAGCCCTTGCGGGCGGTTTTAAAGATAAAAAGCAGACGGCAATTTCTGCCGCCTGCAAAAAATTATCTGTCAAGAGTATCACGGATGCCGAGTTTTGCAACAAGCGCACGGTATCTGTTAATATCCGTTTTGTAAAGATAAGCAAGAAGATTCCTTCTGTGACCAACCATTTTCAGAAGGCCGCGGCGGGAATGGTTATCTTTCTTGTGGATCTTCAGGTGCGCGGTAAGTTCGTTGATTCTTGTGGTAAGAACCGCGATCTGCACTTCCGGAGAACCGGTATCGTTCTCGTGCGTTGCATACTCCTTAATGATAGCCTGCTTTTCTGCCTGTGTCATTTCATTTCACCTCTTCAAAATTATTTGCCGATAAGCGCAAAACTCAGAAAAGGGTAGGTGAACTCGCCAAAGGCGCCTGCGCCCGTATCCGAGTAATTCGTATTCAGCGAATGAATTATAGCATACAAAAACAGAATTGTAAAGACTTATTTTATGCGTTCTGTATTTTGATTATAAGTCTGTTTTCTTTACTATATATTGTATAGATAAAATCAGTATTTAATACTTCGAATTTAATATGCAAAAATTGTTGACAACGATTCGCTTTTGTGGTATATTTTTTAAGCCGCATATTGCAGGTATGTAAGAAACGCAGGTTCACCTGCCATAGCGAGTTTGAAAAAAGGAAGGTAAAATCTATGTACGCTGTTATCGTAACCGGCGGCAAGCAGTATAAGGTTTCCGAGGGAGACGTTGTTTACGTTGAAAAGCTCGGCGCCGAGGCAGATGCCGAAGTCACTTTTGATAACGTTCTTGCTGTAAGCAATGACAAGGGCATCAAAACCGGCAAAGACTGCGCAAAGGCAACCGTTACCGCCAAGGTTCTTAAAAACGGCAAGGCTAAGAAGATCACTGTATTTACTTATAAGCCGAAGAAGAACGAAAAGCGCAAGATGGGTCATCGCCAGCCGTATACCAAGGTTGAGATCACCAAGATCAACGCTTAATTCAAATGATTGAAACAGAATTTTTCAGATCGCATGATCTTTACACGGGCTTTGTTTCAAAAGGCCACGCGCTGACTGCGCCGAGCGGGCAGGATATCCTGTGTGCGTTCGTTTCAAGCGCCTGCCTTATGGCGGCAAACACCATTACGGATGTGATCGGTCTTTCCGCAGCGGCAGAGGCGGAGAAAGGCTATTTGAAACTGATTGTTAAAGATGATCCGATCCCGGCTCAGGATATTCTGAAAGGGCTGCTGCTCCATTTGAGCGAGTTGCAGAAAGATTATCCTGAAAACATCAAAATTAAAATTTCGGAGGTGCAGTAAATGCTTAAGTTAGATATTCAGCTTTTTGCTCATAAAAAAGGTATGGGTTCAACCAAGAACGGCCGTGATTCCGAATCCAAGCGCCTTGGCGCTAAAAGAGCGGACGGTCAGTTTGTTCTTGCCGGCAATATCCTTTACCGCCAGAGAGGCACGCATATCCATCCCGGCAATAATGTTGGCATTGGTTCAGACGATACCCTCTTTGCCTTGATCGACGGCACTGTTAAGTTTGAGAGAATGGGCAAAAACAAGAAAAAGGTTTCTGTTTACCCTGTTGAGCAGTAACCGGCATACATGAAATAAAAAAACAAGGCTTTCGCGTTTTGCAAAAGCCCTGTTTTTCTTAACATTATTTTATCCATAAGCGCGGGCCTGCAACAGCGGGTCCGTGCTTTTTTATGTGTGCGTGTTTTTATGGCTTTTATAGTGTATCAAAGCCGTTATTGTATAATTCTTCATTGATTTCGCAAACGGAATTTCCGTCTGTAATGCCTTTAATAATGACGCAGTCGCGCGCAATTCTTGCGTAAAGCGGCTGATACTTAAGCGCCTTAAGCATTTTTTGCATATCTTCAAGTTCCAGATTCATGCTTATGGCAATAGAGATCAGTTTGTCCCGTGACGGGTGTTTCTTTCCCTGAAATATCTGGTAGCCGTAGATCTGATTGATTTGTGCGTCTTTTAGAATCTGTGAGATCTTCAGGTTCTTTTCTGCAACCACTGCATTCAGATATTCACTGAGCGAGATATCTATAAGTTCCGTTTTATGTTCCTGAATATAATTTTTAACGCTTGCGCTTTTAAGCAGTGCGCTCAGCAACTCATTCGTGCTTTTTTTAAATGATGGCAAATCAATCACTTCCCTAAAAAAGTCTATCATGTTATAATGAAAAAAACAAGTGGCGGCAGGTGAATAAAAACGGAATGGCTTGAACAGGCGCTGAACAGCGAATTTGAATTTTTACAGGCGCTTAAAAAAACGGAATCTTCTGTTGTGCTCAGATACAGGCATAAAAAAACAAAACAGGAAATCGTGTTTAAAAAATTTACCGGGCAGTGTGAAGTGTATGCGCTGGTGCGAAAGATTGTAAATATCCATCTGCCAAAGATCTATCAGGCATCGTTTGACGGTGAAAAAAGTTTGGTGGTTGAAGAATATATAAACGGTATCAGTGTTGCAGATGTGCTCAGCGAAGGGGCTTATTCGGAATCCGCCGCCGCAAATATCATGAATCAGCTTTTTGAGGTGCTTGCAGTGCTGCATTCTGAAAATATTGTGCATCGGGATATAAAGCCGGAAAACATAATGATTTCTTCAGACGGCGTGGTAAAACTGATTGATTTTTCGGCGGCAAGAATATTCAGCAGATATAAATCTAACGACACAAAGGCGCTTGGCACCATAGGATTTGCCGCGCCCGAACAGTACGGCATAGATCAGTCCGATGCAAGAACCGATATTTACGCTCTTGGGATTTTGCTGAATATTTTGCTTACCGGGCAGCACCCGCTTACATATCTTTATCCGGGCAGATACAGAAAAATAATAGAAAAATGTATAGAAACGATTCCGGATAACCGCTATGCATCCGTTTTTGAATTGAAAAAGCAGTTTAATAAAATTAAGCCGGCGGCTTAAGACTTTAAAACCCGTATGCTCTATAATGAGCATACGGGTAATTTTTTACAGTTCATCTATTTGGCTTGCAAGCGTTTTTACCGAGTTATAAAAGAATTGTTTTTTCTTCTCGTCGTCGCATTTTTCAAGCACGGCGCTTACGTGCACCAAAAGCGAATCATCTGTGGTAAATGAATCAAACAGAATTTCGTCCGTACTCATATTCAGCACTTCTGAAAGCGTGTAAAGCATATTTACGGAAATCGTTCGCGCGCCTCTTTCAATGTGCCCCAAATAGGATGTGGAAATGCCGCAGAGTTCAGAAAGCTGTTCCTGCGTGTATCCAAGTTCCATACGGCGCTCTTTGATGCGCCTGCCTACCGCTTTGTTGTTGATCCGTTTCATTTTTTACCACCAAAATAGAAGTCCTGCTAATCAATATATTAGTCCTCTAATATTATAAACAAAATCAACTTGACAAAACACTCACTATATGTATATAATAATGACAAATAGTAGTATATTTTAATGGATTTAATCTATATTTTGATTTGATATACAAAATACAGATTTTAAATAGTTTAAAGGGGAATTATGGTGAGAGAGTATTTAATTACATTTACTTTAGATGGTAAACGTTATCAACAAAAAATCATTGCATCAAGTCCAACTGATGCAAAGCGAATTGTTTTAAATCAATACCATGTTAATCATATTGCTATTATAAATTGTAAAGATTTAAAGATGGGTTACTTTTGTTAGTATTTTAATTGTTTATAACAGTGAAATTGTTAATTTATAAAAGGGAATAGAAAGATGAACACAGGAATAAAAAAATCCGCGAAAAAAATTTTGTTAATAATTTCAATTGTGTTATTGATTGGTGTTTTATTTTCTGATTTTGGAGGAATAGGAGGCAGCGGTGCAAAAGAGTCCGCAGAAAAAAGCGTTAAACAAATAGTTTATACAAATTGGGGAATTATACCAACAGATTTAAAATCTAGCGTGATCTATAAATCTGGTAAAGAAAGACTTATCGAAGTAAGATTCAAACTTGATTCTAATGATTGGGCAGGGAGCTGCTGTGTTTATACCAACGGCGATATAACGGCGGGTTCAACAAAGTTGATGAGTGCTGATTATGATTTTGAGGAACATATTGAAGAATGTAAGGCTCTGTTCGCGTTATCATAGTTTTACAAATAGGCTATATTGAGATTACATAAGGAGAATAACCAATGAAGCGTTGCAGTATGTGTAATAGCCCGGCGTTTGACAGCCAAAAATATTGCCAAAAATGCGGTAATAAATTTCCGGAATCCATGAAAATATTTGAAAAAAAAGAAAAATTCACTGATTTAATAAGTTCTATAAAATCACGAAGTGTAAAATTTTTAAGAAATTACAAAAAATGGAACAAACTTCCAAAACCTAGCAAAATTAAACACGTGGCTTTCCCGGTTGTGATTTTGTTGATTTTCGCAGTTATTATAAACAGCGTTTCGGGTGAAAGTTTTTCCTCTTCCTCAACTGTTGCAAATACCAATGAGCATAATAACGGGGTAGTTTTAACATACTGCGATGAAAAAAGAGCCTTTTTTGATATTACTTACAGGCAGTTTGCGGATATGTTTAACTCAATGATAGTTAGTCAGAAACTCGATTATTCTCAGATTGATGAAAACAGTGCTTTTTCAAAATTCAGCGATTTGACCATAGCGTGCCTTATAGGGCAGAAAAATTTATACAGCCGGTTAAATGACGATATTGTTTTGTGTACTGTGTGTGAGTTAAGAACTTCAAAGGAGCATTCACCGTTTGACTCAAACATTGCGGAAATTTATATACTAGCGAACGAGAATGAATGTGATATTAACGAGATAAGCAGACTTTATTTAAATGTTTTAAAAATAATAGATCCGAATTATACCGATGAAGAAATAAATGAATATACCAGGCAGGTAGTGCCTTCTTCCTTTTCTCAGGTTGATGACACGAAAATTTATGACGAAAATATACGCTTTCGCAGTGAAGATATAGAAAACTGCGATTACAGTGTGTTTGTAATAAGCGCGTCTAAAAACGAGACGCTTGCCAATGAACTGGATAATTATGAATCTGTTGACTGCAGTAAATCACAACTTGAGAAAGCCGTAAAGATTCTTAAATCAAAAAGTGTTCAGAATGATTTGGGGTTATCTAATAATCTTTATTACACAATTTCAAGCATATTAGGCGGAAATCCTGAAATAACAGGTACTGTGGATTTCTACGGCAATATAAATGTTAAATTTAGCGGAGTATATAAAAACACAATAACTGCACAGGTGATTTATAAAGTCAGTTTGGATTACGGTGATTATCAATTTCTTGACAGCAGTTTAAACTGGGATTATGTTTTAAAAACATATCAAATGGATTAGGAGAATAATTATGAAATACTGCGGTAATTGTGGAAAAAAACTAAATGACGAAGACGAAGTCTGCCCATATTGCTCTGCTGAGTTTACCGAATACAGTCCGGAAAAAGAAGTAGCGATAATAGGAAACAAAAAAAAGAAAAGATTTCCTAAAAAAGCAAAAATAGTTTGCGGTGTAATAATTTTAATAATTGTTGCAGTTGTTATTTTGAATTCTACCGGCTTTGTTTCTGATTTCAAAAAAGGATATAACGAGGCCGTTACAGAGGCTGAGACTACTGAGCAAAATACATATGAAAATTCAGATGCGGAATCAGATACTATGCCTGCTGCAACGGAAACTTTGGATACAGCTGCAGTCTCAGATACAACTGCTGAAGATAATTCATATGTTGTTATTGATATAATGGATTTATTTGAAAGTCTTGAAAAAGCCGAAGAGATCCTTGGCGCGGAAACTTCTTCGATTATGGATGTTGAAGCATATGAACAGCATACTTTTGGCAATGTTAAAATTTTGTGTGTTTATGATACAGACCGTGTTTACAAAGTAACAGTGGAATATGATTCGGCAGAAGCAAAAAACAAGTATAAGTTAGGCAAAATAGATGGAAACACAACATTGGATAAATGGGAAGCAGAATTAGGGCATACAGTTTATGAAGGCTATAATTATGAAGAGGACTATGTGCGCGCTTACAGCAAAGAAATTGACGGCAGTTTATATTATATTGAGATAATCGCCAATGCTGATACGCCAAAAGCAATAAGCGTTTATGTATCATAAATAGTATTTGAACATGCAGTTTTATATTGTGCAAAAACTTTTTACTGGCAGTAAATCACAGCAAGGTTATTGCCTGTGATTTCATCAATATTTAAAATAACGCGACTGCTTGAAATCAAGTGGATGCTGTTGCAAACTAAAAGTCATAAGCTATACATGGGGCTTATGACTTTTTTGCTTATGTATTTTGTATTGCTTGATTTTTTTATGCACAAAGATGTATAATTTAATCAGATTATATATGAGGAGTCAATATGAAGCATTGCACAAACTGCGGTAAAGAACTGCCGGATGAGGCGCAGTTCTGCCCGTACTGTATGACCAGACTTACCGAAACGGTGAATGTAAAGAAAAATCATAAGCACAAGAAAAACGCGGGTTCCGGCAAAAAAGCCGTGGTTGCCGTAGTTGTTATTTTGTGCGCGGCAGTTATCGCGGCCGGAATTTTTGCTTTTGTAAAATACGGCGTTCCGGCAATACGCGGGGGTTCCGGAAATTCGCAAGGCGCTGTTTCAAACGGTTCCGGCATAGATTATGAAAGTTATACGGGTGTATATTTTGATTCCGACAATTCCGCAAGCAGCAGCATTATGGAGACCGGCGGCATTGAACTGCGGCTGCTTTCGTATGATGATTTTGACGATTCGTTTGAACTTTCGCTTACGCTGATCTCTGCGCCGCCTTCAAACCGGGTGGCAGAGATCAGTCATATTAAAGCCGTTGCGGATGAGGATAAGGCAAGGTTTACCTTTGAGGATGACGGCTGGGGAAACGCCGGGCAGGGAACGATAACTTTTCAGGGTAATCATGTATATCTTGAAACTGTGGTTACTGCCGGTGACCCAAATGCCATGTGGCAGCTGGATATTACAAATCAGGAACTGGTTAAGATGTCTGTTGACAATCAATATTTAAGAGACCTTACAGAATTATTGCCGGATATATATACAGCCGCTTACTACCTTGGCGGGGAAGTGATGCCAAATCAGGATATTGAATCCTATGTGCTGCATACTTTTGCGGATGTGGAGATTTACACTTATTACGGCAGCGATGAAATATACAGGATCACTTTGGAATATGACACCCTTGAAAAGAAACAGAAGTATAAATTCGGCGAACTTAACGGTTTTACCAAATTTTCGGATATAGAGGATATCACCTGGGGCTCAACCTATACAGACGGCGATCTTATCGTCTATACTTATGAGGAAATGAACGGATATCATACCGAACTGCGGTTTAAAAACAGCGAGCTTTATTCCGTCTCTTTCTGGAATTATGATTATGAGTAATGTTAAAAAGATCGGCATAAAAGCCGATCTTTTTTGTTGCAATTCGCTGGGTAAGTGGTATACTTAGGTATGAAAAAATATTATATCTGATTCATGCTTTTATAGGAAGTTTTCATTTTTGAGGGTTCGGAGGAATTTTTATGGTTGCGGTGATTACGGGGGCTTCGGGCGGTATAGGAAAAGAAACGGCGCGCGTTCTTTTGCGTGAGGGCTGGCAGGTCATTTGCCTTCAGCGGCATGACTGCGATTTGCCGGGAGCGGAAAACATAAAATGCGATATAACGGATCAGGCTGATATCGACTCTGCGTTTTCAAAAATAGAGAAGATCGATCTGCTGATCAACAATGCGGGATTCGGCGTTTCCGGGTGCGTGGAGTTTGCCGATATGGGCGAGATCCGCGCGCAGTTTGAACTGAATTTCTTTGCGCATATTGCCGTTACGAAAGCGGCGCTGCCAAAACTGCGCGAAAGCCGGGGGCGCGTGATCTTTATCTCCTCCGCGGCGTCCGTGTTCTCCATTCCGTTTCAGTCCTTTTACTCGGCAACCAAATCGGCAGTGGAATCCGTATCGCTTGCACTTTCCAACGAACTAAAGCAGTTTGGCATATCCGTGTGCGCCGTTCGCCTCGGCGATGTGAAAACAGGCTTCACGGCGGCGCGCCAAAAGGATTTTGCCGGAGACGAGGTATACGGCGGCGCAATTGCGCGCAGCGTAAAAGTTATGGAAAATGACGAGATCAACGGTATGCGCCCCGAACAGGTGGCGGAAGGGATTGTGAAGATCGCGCAGAAACGGCGCCTGCCTGTTCTTGCTACCCTTGGCGGCAAATACAAAGTATTCTGCGTTTTGCAAAAGATCCTGCCCGCCGGGCTGGTGAACCGGATTGTTGGCGGTATGTATATGCCGAAAAAATAATTCTGAATTTTCTAAAAATGTAAAAAACAGGTTGACATCCATTTTGAATTGTGGTATAGTTTTATCGGTTAGTAAGGGCTAACCGATATTTTTTACCGTGATGTTAGTTAAAACTAACAAATGTTAACGCAAACTAACATGATAATAAGGAGATGCGAATATGTTTCTTTCCATGGCAGATTTCGGCGAGAAAAAGACCATTGCCAGGATAACGGGAAAAGAGGATACACGGCATCACCTTGAATCCCTTGGTTTTGTAGAGGGCGCGGATGTTACCGTTGTATCCAGCCTTGGCGGCAATCTGATCGTGAACGTGAAAGGCACGCGTGTTGCCATCAGCCGCACGATTGCAAATAAAATCATAGTTTAATGGAGGAGTTGCAATGACTTTGAAGGAAGCAAAGATCGGCTCAACCGTTACCGTTAAAAAGATTAACGGCGAAGGCGCGCTGAAAAGAAGGATCATGGATATGGGCATTACCAAGGGCGTATCTGTTTATATCCGAAAAGTGGCGCCGCTGGGCGATCCGATCGAAGTAACCGTAAGAGGGTATGAACTCTCGCTCAGAAAAGGAGACGCCGCAAGCATTGAAGTGGCGGAATAATTCCGAATCAACGTTAATTTATCTGTATAAGTTAGGCAAAACTAACGTGTTTGCCTGCACATAAGGAGGAATAGTATGTCTATAAAGATCGCGCTTGCCGGGAACCCGAACAGCGGCAAAACCACGCTGTTTAACGCGCTCACAGGCTCCAATCAGTTTGTGGGAAACTGGCCCGGTGTAACCGTTGAGAAGAAAGAGGGCAAATGGAAGGGCGACAAGTCCGTTACCATAACCGACCTGCCGGGTATTTACAGCCTTTCACCCTATACGCTGGAAGAGGTTGTGGCAAGAAACTACATACTGGATGAAAAGCCGGACGCAATCCTGAATATTGTGGACGGCACAAACCTGGAGCGAAACCTCTATCTTACAACGCAGCTGCTGGAACTCGGCGTGCCCGTTGTGGTTGCCGTTAATATGATGGATGTGGTAAACAAACAGGGAAGTAAGATCGATTCGGAAAAACTTTCGCAGGCGCTCGGCTGCCTGGTGGTTGAGATCTCCGCCCTGAAAGGCACGGGCGTTAAGAAAGCGGCGGAGGCAGTGGTTGCCGCTGCCGGCACAGAACAGCCTATCCGGCACAGGTTCAGCGTTGGCGTAGAAGACTATCTTTCCCGTATTGAGGCGCAGCTGAATGTGCCCGAGGCGCAGAAACGGTTTTACGCCATTAAACTTTTTGAACGGGACGACAAGATTGCAGAAACCGGCGAAAGCCTGCCGAATGTGGAAGATATCGTGAAAGAGGCGGAGGCTGAGTTTGACGACGACAGCGAAAGCATCATCACGAATGAAAGATACGAGTATATCGCCTCTATCATCGGCTCCTGCTATGTAAACAAGCAAAAAGGCAAGTTGACGGTATCGGATAAAATTGATAAAATAGTTACAAACAGATTTTTGGCACTGCCGATCTTTGTTGTTGTAATGTTTCTTGTGTATTATATCTCCTGGACCACGGTGGGCACCGTGCTGACGGACTGGACAAATGACGGCGCGTTCGGTGACGGATGGCATCTGACCGGGCAGGGCGATTATGATGACGCAATGAACGAATTCGCGGCGGAATATATCTGGACGCCGAGCGTGGTGGACACGGTTGACGCTGCCGCCGCTGCGGATGTTGCCGGCGCAGGCGATATTCAGGCTGCGATTGAGGACGGCGATTACGCCGCGTTTGATGAGGCTTACGGCTCCTATGCCGATTCACTTGCGCAAGCGGGCTATGATATCTCTCCGGCAGTGGACGCGGCGCTTGAGATGGACAGCGTGCCCGCAACGGAAGATTACGGCATTTACGTGCCGGGCATTCCGGTGTTTGTGGAGCGCGGGCTTGACGCGATTCACTGCACAGACTGGGTCAAGAGCCTTGTGCTGGACGGCATTGTAGGCGGCGTGGGCGCTGTACTTGGTTTCGTGCCGCAGATGCTGGTTCTGTTTATTCTTCTTGCTATTCTTGAAGGCTGCGGCTATATGGCGCGCGTTGCGTTTATTATGGACCGGATCTTCCGCAGATTCGGGCTCTCCGGAAAATCGTTTATCCCCATGCTGATCGGCACGGGCTGCGGTGTTCCCGGCGTTATGGCAAGCCGCACCATAGAAAATGACAGGGATAGGAAAATGACGGTTATGACCACAACATTCATTCCCTGCGGCGCAAAGATGCCGATCGTTGCCCTGATTGCGACGGCGCTTTTCCACGGCGCATGGTGGGTTGCGCCAAGCGCATACTTTATAGGTATAGCGGCAATCATCATCTCCGGCATCATCCTTAAGAAAACAAAGATTTTTGCCGGCGACCCGGCGCCGTTCGTTATGGAACTGCCGGCCTACCACGTGCCTACATTCGGTTCGGTTATGAGATCTATGTGGGAGCGCGGCTCATCATTCATCAAAAAGGCAGGCACGATCATTCTGCTTTCCTCCATCTTCATCTGGGCGGGTTCTCATTTTGGTACCACCGCATCCGGCGGATTTGGATTTGAACTGGAAATGGATCTGGAAAACAGCGTTCTCGGTATGATCGCGGATGTTGTAAAATGGATCTTCCTGCCGCTCGGCTTTGATAACATTAAAGCAACCATCGCAACGGTTATGGGGCTTGTTGCGAAAGAGGAAGTTGTAGGCGTATTCGGCGTTCTGGATTTTGAAGGTATGTCCTACATCGCGGCGTATTCTTTCCTGATCTTTAATCTGCTGTGCGCACCGTGCTTTGCGGCGATCGGCGCAATCAAACGGGAGATGAACAGCGCAAAGTGGACCTGGATCGCAATCGGCTATCAGACGGTATTTGCTTACTGCATTTCGCTTATGGTATATCAGATCATCGGCCTGATCATGGGCGCCGTATCGTTCTCTTTCTGGACGGTGCTTGCGATCGCCGTACTTGCCGGATTCCTGTATCTTATCTTCAGGAAAAACAAATATGATGAAAACAGGCTTGCTTATACGGATGTAAAGCGCAAAAAGAAAACAGGCGCTGTAAAATAAATCGTATGAAATAAGGTGTTTTTTATGACTTGGGGAAGTATTCTTGTTTTGGCGGTTATTGCGGTTATCGTTGCTGCTGTTATCGTTAAAATGATCAAAGACAAAAAAAGCGGCAAATCTTCCTGCGGCGGAGATTGCTCGTCCTGCGGGGGCGCTTGCGGCGCCTGCCGAAATATAGATCAAGAAACAAAAAACGCCGAAAAGAAACGCTGATTACGTTTCTGTTTCAGGCATAATACTCCTTTAAACGAAGCGCCTGCACATAACTGCGGGCGCTTTGCTTTTCAGTTTATAATGATTTAATTAGGCACTTGATTTCCTTGAAAGTTAGGTCTATAATAAAATCGGGACAAGTGTTTGATTTTTTATAATATTGTAAAGGGGTGTTTGTTATGAAAAGAAATGCTGTGCGCATTATGATATTGTATTTGGCTGTTGTTTTTGCTTTCTGCGGCTGTGCTTCATCGCCTGAAAAACCTGTTTACGAGCTTTCGCGTTATGCGGAAAATAATGACCTTTTAGGCGGAATGTTAAGAGTTGAGAACGGTGTGCTTGTTGATGAAAACGGCAATGAGATTGTTTTGCACGGTGTTAATCTCGGCAACTGGCTGCTTATCGAAACATGGATGAGCTGGATTGAAAACTATTCCGATGAGTGGGGATATTACGATACAATTGAGGTGCTTTCAGAGCGTTTCGGGGCAGAGAAAACAGCCGAACTTATAAATACCTATGAAAATAATTTTATCCGCGAAACAGATATTGAGCAGATAGAGAAACTCGGTTTCAATTGTGTGCGTGTGCCGTTTTGGTACAGGAATTTTATGACGGAAAACGGGGAATGGCTAACCGAAAACCCTGACGATAATCCGGGCTTCAGGCAGATAGACAGACTTATAGAACTGTGCCGTGAGCGCAACATATATATCATACTTGATATGCACGGTGCACCTGGCGGGCAGAGCATGAACCATTCAACGGGAAAAGCAGGCAGAAATGAGCTTTATACAGATAATACCTGTATGGACACCTGCGTTGAACTTTGGAAAGGCATTGCTGAGCGTTATAAGGATGAAGAAGTTATTGCCGCATATGATTTGCTCAATGAGCCGCAGAATAACGGCGGATACGAAGGTGAAAACGCATGGCAGGCTGAAAGTGATGAGGCAGTTGAAAAGACCAATTCGGCATACGATACACTTTATAAAGCAGTAAGGGAAACGGGTGACAATCATATTATCAGCTTTGAGGGAATATGGTCTGCCGACGTGCTCCCCGACCCCGAAGAAAACGGCTATACAAATATGCTTTATCAGATGCACCTTTATGATACCAAGGCGTCTGATATACGTTCACGTGTCAGGGAAATGGTTAAAATGCGCAAAAAGTGGGGCGTTGCCGTTTTCGTTGGTGAGTACAACAACGGTGAATATGAGGCTTATGCCGATATGCTTTATAAAGATAACGGTATAAGTACCGCAAAATGGACTTATAAAACTTTCAATGCAGGTGAGCAGTGGGGTATATTCAACAAAGATACCGAGAGAATTGACATTAAAACGGCGTCTTATGAAGAAATACTTGATTTTCTTCAAAACGAGCTTTTTACCGATTCGTTTACTTTCAACGCAGAGGAAATGGCGGCAATCTACTAATTACGATTTAGATAAGAAAAGGCAGGAACGATTTTCCGTTCCTGCCTTTTTGCTATTCATTTTCATTGTCTATGACTGAAAAAAGTTCTTTTATTCTGTCAAGCCTGCCGTTTATGTAGAGATAACCGAAAAGAGATTCAATTCCCGTTGCGGTGTGATACTCGGCAACGGTTGCGCTTTTCGGGGAATGCCCTGTTTTGGCATTTCTGCCGCGCTTAAACTGCGCGGTCTCCTCTTCCGTAAGCATATCTTTAATTTTTTCATAAGCCGCTGTCTGCGCCTTTGCGCTTACGAATTTTACACTTTCCCGGTGCAGGTCGTTAACCGGTCGGTTCGCTTTTGCCACCAGCGTTTCACGCACCAGCATTTCGTAAACGCAGTCGCCGATAAACGCAAGATTCAGAGGGCTTAGGGCTTTTGCATTTATATCATAATCTGTAAATCTCATATTGCATTACGGCACATATTCAAACTCAATATCGTATACGATTACCGTGTCTCCTTCTTTGATTCCGCGTTGGCGCAGGGCGTCAAAAATTCCGCTTTTTTCCAGCACGCGCTGCATATACTGCAGACTTTCATAATCTTCGGTATCCACACCCTTAAGCACGCGCGGAAACCAGGGCGCCTCCACAATAAATGTGCCGCTCTCCGGCTCGGTTATGGTAAAGCCCCCATCCTGCTTAACCAAACTTTCAAGCGGAATTTCCTCGGACGCATATTCTTTGATCGGCGGCAGAGTCTGCAACTTTTTCCACGCCGCGTTCATCAGTTCCTGTGTGCCCTCAGAGATCGGCGCGCAGATCGAATAATATTCCAGCCCCTGCGATTCAATAAAGGCTTTGAAATCCTCTATCTGCTCCGGCTCCGCCATATCGATCTTGTTGCCTGCAACGATCTGCGGCTTTTCCGCAAGCTCGGGGTCAAATTTTTTAAGTTCATTATTTATATTTTCAAAATCCGCTTTGGGATCTCTGCCCTCAAATCCGCTTACGTCCACAATATGGATCAGCAGGCGGCAGCGCTCAACATGGCGCAAAAATTCGTGACCGAGGCCGATGCCCTCGCTTGCGCCGTCGATCAGGCCGGGAATATCGGCAATAACAAAAGAATTGCCCTCTCCCATATAAACAACGCCCAGATTCGGAGAAAGCGTGGTAAAGTGGTAATCGGCGATCTTCGGCTTAGCCTGAGAAACCACGGAAATCAAACTGGATTTGCCAACAGAGGGATAGCCGATCAGCCCAACGTCCGCTAAAAGCTTCAGCTCCAGGCTCACTTCCCATTCCTCGCCGGGCGTTCCGGGCTTTGCAAAGCGGGGCGCCTGCCTGGTGGGTGTGGCAAAATGGCGGTTGCCCCAGCCCCCCTTGCCGCCTTTTGCGGCAATAAAGCGCTCGGTTTTGCTCATATCCGCCATTACCGCGCCGCTTGAAACTTCCCTTATTATGGTGCCGCGCGGCACGCGAATTTCCAGATCCGCGCCGTTTTTGCCGTGCTTTTTACTGCCCTCGCCGGGCAGCCCGTTCTTTGCGGCGTACTTGCGCTTGTAGCGGAAATCGGCAAGCGTGGCAAGGTTGTCGTCAACAACAAAAATAATATCTCCGCCCTTGCCGCCGTCGCCGCCGTCCGGCCCGCCGCTGGCAACGTATTTTTCGCGGTGAAACGCAACAGCGCCGTCGCCGCCGTTGCCCGCCTTGATCTTTATTTTGGCTATATCAACAAACATGGTTTTCCCTCTTTTTTGATCGGTTTAATATAGGGTAACAGAATATCGGGCAAAAATCAATAAAAAGCAGCAACAAAATTGCCGCGTTATTCATATTCAAACAGTAAAAGAACAAATACCCAGCGGAAATTGCGGATTCAGTCATGAATATTAAAAAGACTGCATTCCCTTTAATAAGGGTTTGCAGTCTTTTTTTCGCTGTTTTTAATTAACTTTAAATTTTATCAAGCGCCTGCTGGATGTCGGCGATGATGTCGTTCGCATCTTCTATGCCGCAGGAAAAGCGGATCATATCCGGCGTTACGCCTGCCTCTTCCAGTTCTTTTTCCGTAAGCTGGCGGTGCGTGGTGGATGCCGGGTGCAGGCAGCAGGTGCGCGCGTCTGCAACGTGGGTAACGATTGCGGCAAGCCTTAAACTGTCCATAAACACGGTTGCGGCCTTTCTTCCGCCCTTAATGCCGAATGAAACAACGCCGCAGGTGCCGTTCGGCATATATTTTTTAGCCAGTTCATACTGCGGGTCATCCTCCAGCATTGCGCATTTTACCCAAGTGATCTTATCGTTGTTTTTCAGATATTCGGCAACTTTCTTTGCGTTTTCGCAGTGCCTTTTCACTCTGAGGTGCAGCGTTTCCAAGCCTAAATTAATAAGAAAAGCGTTTTGCGGCGCCTGAATGGAGCCGAGATCACGCATAAGCTGAACGGTGCATTTTGTGATATACGGCGCGTCCGGAAACGCTTTGGTATAGGTAAGGCCGTGGTAACTTTCATCCGGCGTTGTGAGGCCGGGGAATTTATCATTCTGCTCCCAATCGAATTTGCCGCTTTCAATGATTGCGCCGCCGATGGTGGAGGCGTGCCCCTCCATATATTTGGTTGTGGAATGGGTAACGATATCACAGCCGAATTCAAACGGGCGGCAGTTGATGGGCGTTGCGAACGTGTTGTCTATAATGAGCGGAATGCCGTTTTTATGGGCAACTTTTGCAAATGTCTCAATATCCAGCACGTCAAGGCTCGGGTTGGATATTGTTTCACCAAAGATACATTTGGTGTTCGGCTTTATCGCCGCCTGGATCTCCTCCTCGCTTGCGGTGGGGGAGATAAAGGTGAAATCGATGCCCAGTTTGCGCATCGTTACGTTAAACAGGTTGAATGTGCCGCCGTAGATCGCAGAACTGGAAACAACGTGGTCGCCCGCCTGCGCAATGTTGAAAACGGCATAAAAGTTTGCCGCTTGCCCGCTGGAAGTAAGCATTCCGGCGGAGCCGCCCTCCAGCATGGTAATTTTGCCGGCGGCGTAATCGCAGGTGGGGTTCTGAAGGCGGGAATAGAAATAGCCGCTCTTCTTAAGGTCAAACAGATCGCCCATCTCATCGCTGGAATCGTATTTAAATGTGGTGCTCTGTACGATGGGTATCACGCGCGGTTCGCCGTTTTTCGGCTGATACGCGCCCTGTACGCATATGGTATCCAAGTTCATAAGTCTCTCTCCTTTGTTTGTTATAGTATTGCTTTTAATCGCCCATATATCCGGTGTAAAGCACGTCGCCGGTAACGGCGTCCACACAAATATAGGCTAAGCCGGCAATTTGTGAAGTGTCTGTATATTCCACGGCATAATAAGCGTGGCCGGTTGTGTTTTCGGTTTCGCTTGTGTTGCCGTATCCCGCGTTGAATGCCGAATACTGCTCATCTTTTGGCAGAAGTTCTATGCTTTCAAATGCAAAGATTTCATCATCTTCGCCGATGCCGAATTCATTTTGCGCCATAGCGTTCTTCAGGGCTTCATCCGCAATGCCGCGCGCCTCTTCCTGCGTTATCGCATAAGAAATGGATTCGTGCGTATCACTGCTTAGCGTTGTTGAAAGCTCTGAAGAAGGCTCTTGTGTGCTTTTCTCATTGCCGCTTTGTGTGCCGCAGGCGGAAAAAATGCACGCCGCAGCTATTAAAACGGCAAGGCAGGTCAGAAATTTTTTCATATCTTCTCCTAACGCTAATCTCCCATATATCCTGTATAGAGCAGGTCTCCGTTTCGCAGGTCTATGCAGAAATAGGCATAATTTCCGGGGAAAGAACTGTCGTTATACCTTACGGCATAGTAAGGGTGGCTGCTTGTGTTATAAGCGGAGATATCGTTTCCGCGGTTGAAAGCGCCGTAGGTTTCCCTTATATCGCAGTGTTTGATGCTGTCAAACGTAAAGTGGTTTATATCGTCCGAAAACGTTTTATTCTTACATTCCTGCTCCAGCGCGGTATATGCGATTTCTTTTGCGTCTTCCTCCGGCAGCACGTGATCAGGGTCTGCCGCATAGGCTGCCGCGGCTCTCTCCTGCACACTTTGCTCTGGCGCCGGCTGCGTCTGTTCCTGCGCCGGCGCAGGTATCTGTGCAGAAGTTTGCGCCTGCGTTTGGGTCTGCGTTTGCGCTTGCGCGGGATCATTTTCAGCGGTTGAGCAGGCGCTCAGTAACGCCGCAAGCAACAGCACGGCTAAGGCTGCCGTAACAACATGTTTCATTTTAATGTTTCCTCAGAACCGGTTAATCTTTCAAAAAATGTTCCATGATGCCCGGGCCAAAGTCGATATAGATGCCGGTTTCTTTTGCCGTTTCCTCGTTGATCGTTACAACGCCTTCGATCTCTTTGCTCTTTCTGTAGATCACGTAAGGCACGGGGTCTGATGCGTGTGTTCTGGTCACGATCGGGGTTGGGTGATCCGGCAGGCACATGATTTTGTAATCATCGTACTGCGCAAGCCCGTTGAACAGGATAGGCAGCACTTTTTGGTCGATCAGTTCAATCGCTTTTACTTTATTTTCCGGCTCGTTTCTGTGGCCGCATTCGTCCGGCGCCTCAAAATGAATATAAACAAGATCATTTCTGGTAAGCAGGTCAAGCGCGGCGTTTGCCTTGCCCTCAAAATTGGTATCGATATATCCGGTTGCGCCGGGCACATCCGCCACTTCCATTCCGGCGCAGCGGCCGATGCCTTTGATCAGGTCAACGGCAGAAACCACGCCGCCTTTGATACCGTAGATCTCCTCAAATTTGCCCATGGCGGGTCTTGTGCCCTCACCCCAGAGCCAAATGGAGTTTGCCGGGCGCCTGCCCGCTGCTTTTCTCTTTTGATTGACCGGATGATTCTTTAGGATATCATAAGATTTTTTCATCATTTCAATCAGCGGCTTTGCGTTTTCGCTTTTTGAAAGATACTCGGTGATGACTTTGCCCGTGATATCATGTGGCGGCGTCATGGCGCCAAGATCTGTTGTGCCGCCGCGCCAGATCAGGCAGTGGCGGTAGGAAACGCCGGTGTAAAAATGAAATGTATCGTTGCCGAGTTCTTTCTGAACGGCATCGATCAGCTCCTGCGCCTCCTCGGTGGAAATATCGTCGGCGCAGTAATCTTCTATCGTTTTTTCCTCGTAAGGTTTGTCGTCCTCCGATAAGGTAACAAGATTGCAGCGCAGCGAAACATCCGTCGGTTTCATATCGATGCCGATGGACGCTGCCTCAAGCGGACTTCTGCCTGTATAATATTTCATGGGATCGAACCCCATAACGCTCATGTTTGCAACGTCTGAGCCGGGTTTCAGCCCGGGGGCGACCGTGCGGATCAGACCAACTTCGCCCCGCTGGGCAAGGCTGTCCAGATTCGGCTTTTTCGCCACCATCATCGGCGTTTTTCCGCCCAGTGCCGGAACGGGGTAATCCGCCATTCCGTCATACAAAACTACAACATATTTCATGGATCAGGATCTCCTTTGTAAGCGCGGGATATGGGCGCAGGCGCGCTTCTTCCCGCACAGCAGAATTATTTAAAGTAGTTTACACCGCTTTCAAAGATCTTCATATCTTTTTCAAACGGCACGTTGGCATAAAGGTCAGTGCCCTTTCTTTCACAGTGGCCCATTTTGCCGAATACGCGGCCGTCCGGAGACGTGATGCCTTCCACGGCACATACGGAGCCGTTCGGGTTAAACGGCATATCGGAAACCGGGGTGCCGTTCAGATTTACATACTGTGTTGCGATCTGGCCGTTTTCGGCAAGGCGTTTGATCGTGTCTGCATCCGCTGTGAATCTGCCCTCGCCGTGTGAGATCGGCACTGCGAAAACTTCGCCGGCATTTACACCCGAAAGCCACGGGGATTTCACGCTTGTAACCCTTGTGTAAGCCATCTGTGAAATATGCCTGCCGATCGTATTGAATGTCAGCGTGGGGTCGCTCGGTTTGATCTCCCGGATCTCGCCGTAAGGCACAAGGCCAAGTTTGATCAGCGCCTGGAAACCGTTGCAGATGCCGAGCATCAGTCCGTCGCGGCAGTTGAGCAACTTGGAAACCGCCTCTGCAACACGCGGATTGCGGAAAGCGGTGGCAATGAATTTGCCGGAGCCTTCCGGTTCGTCACCGCCGGAGAATCCGCCCGGCAGCATCACGATCTGGGCGTTGTTTATTGCTTTTACCATTTTATCGATCGTTTCGTTGATTGCGGCGGGGGAGAGGTTGTTCACAACCAGTATCTCCGTTTCGGCGCCTGCCTTTTCAAAGGCTCTTGCCGTATCTACTTCGCAGTTGGTGCCGGGGAAAGCCGGAATAAATACGCGCGGTTTTGCAACCTTGTTTTTGCAGATAAAGATGGAGCGCTCTTTGCAGAGACCGATATCCTGCGGCATATCCGCATGAACGCCGCTGTTTTGCGGAAATACTTTTTCCAGTTTTGCGCACCACGCGTCTATCAGTTCATCAACGGTAAGCACTTCGCCGTCTATGATAAATACGCCGTTATCGTTGGTTGTGCCAAGCAGCACGGCATCGGTAAAGCATTCCGGAAGGTCGCCGCTGCATTCCACAACAAAGTTGCCCTGCATCGGCGCGAACAGAGTCTGCATATCCAGCCCCTGCTCAAAGGTAAAGCCGAGTTTATCGCCGAATGCCATTTTGCACACGTTTGCGGCAGCGCCGCCCTCTTTTACAACGCCTGCGGCAAGGACTGCGCCGTTTCTGACGCTTTCATAAACGGCTTTCATGACCGCCATGGCGTTTTTATAATCGGGCAAACCGCTCGCTTCGCAAATGGGGATACGGATCATATACACTTTTGATCCCGCTCTCTTAAACCGGGCGGAAACCGTTTTGGAAGCCTTGCTCATACCTACAGCAAAGGAAACCAAAGTTGGCGGAACGTCCAGCTCGTTGAAAGAACCGCTCATGCTGTCCTTACCGCCGATGGACGGCGCGCCGTATCCGATCTGCGCCGTTATGGAGCCGAGCAGAGCCGCAGCAGGTTTGCCCCAGCGCTTGGGATCGTCATTTAATCTTTCAAAATATTCCTGGAAAGTAAGGCGCGCTTTGGAGGGGTCACATCCCACAGCCGCAAGTTTGGCAAGGGATTCCGTAACGGCGAATGCCGCGGAGTGGAACGGGCTCCACTCGGAAAGTTTCGGAATAAAGCCGTAAGCCATAACGGTGGCGTCGTCTGTTTCACCGTTCAGCACCGGCAGTTTCGCCGCCATTGCCTCTTCTGGAGTCAGCTGGTATTTGCCCGCAAACGGCATCAGCACGGTTGCCGCGCCGATCGAGGCGTCAAATCGTTCCGCCAGACCTTTCTGGCAGCATACCTCCAGCCGTTTCAGGTTTGCTTTCAGCGCGTCTGCCGGGCGCATTCCGTCCAGCGCGGCCGGCACATCCATTCTGTAATTTCTGCTTTCGTCCACAGCCTCAATCACGGCGCTCGCGTGCTGCGTTACGCCGTTTGTGTTCAGAAAATCGCGGCTGATATCAACGATCTTGTCTCCTCTCCAGGTCATGGTCAGCCTGTTTGTGGAAGTGACTACGGCAACGGGCGTTGCCTCCAGATTTTCTTCATTTGAAAGTTTTATAAATTTATCAACATCATTTTTATCCAGCACAACCGCCATTCTTTCCTGCGATTCGGAAATGGCAAGTTCCGTGCCGTCCAGTCCGTCATATTTTTTAGGTACTTTATCAAGATCTATATCCAGCCCGTCCGCCAGTTCGCCAATGGCTACGGATACGCCGCCCGCGCCGAAATCGTTGCACCTTTTGATCATTCTGGCAACCTCTTCGTTTCTGAACAGGCGCTGGATCTTTCTTTCCGTAGGCGGGTTACCCTTTTGCACTTCCGCGCCGCAGGTCTCTATGCTCATGCTGTTGTGCGCTTTGGAGGAACCTGTTGCGCCGCCGCAGCCGTCCCTGCCGGTGCGCCCGCCAAGCAGAACGATGATATCACCCTCCTGCGGCACTTCTCTTATAACATTCTTTTTGGGGGAAGCGCCGATCACAGCGCCGATCTCCATGCGCTTTGCAACATAGCCTTCGTCATACAGTTCCACAACCTGACCGGTGGCAAGACCGATCTGGTTACCGTAGCTGGAATAGCCCTGCGCCGCGCCGGTGGTGATCTTCTTCTGCGGCAGTTTGGCGTCCAGCGTATCCTCAAAAGAAACGGTCGGGTCGCCGGAGCCGGTGATGCGCATTGCCTGGTAAACATATGCCCTGCCGGAAAGAGGATCCCTTATTGCGCCGCCAAGGCAGGTTGCCGCGCCGCCGAACGGCTCGATCTCCGTGGGGTGGTTGTGCGTTTCATTCTTAAACTGAACAAGCCACTGCTCCGTTTTTCCGTCAATAGTAACGGGCACTTCAATGGAGCAGGCGTTGATCTCGTCGCTTTCATCAAGATTATCAAGTATGCCGCGTTTCTTAAGCGCCTTTGCGCCGATGCATGCCATATCCATCAGGCAAACATTCTTTTCGCGGCTGCCGTACACTTCTTTCCTGAGGTCAAAATATTCTTTTATTGCATCCTCCACAGCAGCGGCATATTTTGATTTTTCCACATGGATATCATCCAATATAGTGCTGAATGTGGTATGGCGGCAGTGATCGCTCCAGTAGGTGTCTATTACTTTAAGTTCGGTCAGGCTCGGATCCCTGTTTTCCGTTTTGAAATAATCCCTTACCCAGCAGAGATCGGCAACGCTCATCGCAAAGCCCATGCTTTTGTGATATTGTGCAATTTCATCATCGCTCATCGCCGTGAAACCGGAAATGCGCGCAATATCCGCAGGGCGGTCCGCCGTGATATCCAAACTTTCCGGTATTTCCATAGTTGCTTCGCGGGATTCAACCGGGTTGATGATGTAGGATTTTATCTTTTCAAATTCCGCGTTGGTTATACCGCCTTTCAGCAGATATACTTTTGCGCTGGCAACAAGCGGCCGCTCCCCTTGTGTTAAAAGCTGGATACACTGGGCGGCGCTGTCCGCTCTTTGGTCATACTGGCCGGGCAGAAATTCGGCGGCAAAATATTTCCAGCCTGCCGGGATCTCCAGCTCGGTGTAAATATTATCCAGGTTCGGCTCCGAAAGGATCATTTTGGCAGCGTTGTCAAATTCCTCTTTTGAAAGGCCCTGCGCGTCATATCGGTTTACAAGCCTGAGGTCTTCAAGCGCCGTTATGCCCACTGTGGAAACAAGGTCTTCCAAAAGCTGCCTTGCCTCTATATCGTTTCCTTTTTTCTTTTCAACGAAAACGCGAAAAACTTTTGCCATATTACTACTCCTTTTCAGCAAACTAAACCGCGGCAGGTTAGCCGCTTGTTCTTTTATATTCCTGTTGTAAAGGAATGCAGAAAATTACCAATTAGTATAATAACACAATGTTTCCGTTTTGCCTATAGGTAAATGGATTTTTCGGCAGTTTTATTAACAAAAAATTCGCAAAAATATAATTTTTATGCTATAATGACGATATAATATATTATCGGGTTGATACCCCGTCGGCAGCGCTTTGGAAAGGAGCAATAAAGCAGTGACCGAAACCAACGAGGACAGAGCCTATGAAGTTGAATTTTTAAACTGTGTTGTGGATAAGGAAGATGATTTCCGGATCGTGGATTCCGATACGCATTTTTCCGAATTCGCGGGCGTTCATCCCTCCAAAATCAAAGAGGGAAAATTGTTTTTACAGGATATTATCATTCCGGCAGACAGGCAGGAAGTTATAGAAAAAATATGCAAAAAAGATTCCCGGTTCGTTTATATGGATCTGGATATGATCAACGGCAGCGGAGAGCAGGTATATGTGCACTGCACAGCGCAGAATATTGAAGATTCGCCGCTGTGCCGCCTTGTTTTTGCCGATGTTTCAAAAAGCAGGGAAAAGAACAGGATCTTAAAAGAAAAGGCAAAAGAGATCAACCATCTGATTGATCTTGTAACCGGCGGTGTGTGCCTGTTTAAAGTTACGCCGAATATGCATTTTGAAACGCTTTACATAAACGAGGGCGGCTGCCGCCTGTTCGGCACAACGAAAGAGGCGTGCAGAAAACAGACTTACCGCCTGGATGAGATTATCCATCCCGAGGATAAGACCCTTGTTTATCAGGCGGTGGGCAAGGCGATGGCAACCGGTGATCCCATTGATCTGGAATACAGGATCCGCCAGCACAAGGATCAGTATATCTGGTGCAAGTGCAACGCCGCGGTGCATAAAACGGATGAGGACGGCTGCCCGGTATTTCATGCCATGTTTACGGATATTACGCGTGTGAAAGACGCGGAGGCACGGGCGGACAGGGCAAATGATAACCTGATCAACCTGCTGGAGAATCTGAACGGCGCGATCTTCTTTACCACGCCGGAAAAGCCGTTTGAATGTGATTTGATCAGCGGCGATTTCGTGAAACTGACCGGTTATTCCAGAGCAGAATTTTTTGAAAGATTTGACGGCGATCTCTCCCGCCTGATCAGCGGAGACAAAGCGGCGCTTGAAAAACAGCTTCACGATGATATCCTGAAAGCGGGAAAATGCGAGGCGCAGTATACCATTAAGACGCGCGGCTCCAAACTGAAAAGAGTTCGTGATATCAGAAAACTGATCACCCAGCAGGATGATTCCATGGCTGCGATCTGCGAGCTGGAGGAGATTTGCGAGACCTGAACGCATTCATTAATCCTTATGCCCTTGAAAATTTTATAAATCTGCTTACAGCGTGTGTTTGGCTTTACCGGCGGAACACGCGCTGTTTTTATGCGTTTTACGTTTCTTGTTTTTGCATCTTTCCGGCTGCTTTAATGTTTCTGCCGGCTGCGGAAACGGCAGCGCCGGGTTACACTCTGATGCTGCTTTTTTCAGAAAACAGCGGCTTAAGGATCTGTTCTGTGCGGATTCCCGATTTGTATAACAATAATATACAAATCGGAAATCTAAATTTTGTATAAATTCACAATGGAATAAATATGTAAAAATTATTATAATAAAGATTATAGTATTATGGATTAGTATGGGTAAGTGGATTTTCCGTAACACTGTCATCATGTAAACCGGAGGAAAAATAAATGAAAACAGGCAAAAAAGTGCTAAGTATCTTCTTGGCCGCGCTTACAGTAATCAGTATGACACTGCCGGGGCTTTCCGCGCTTGCCGCAGAGATTGATGAGGGCGGCGGCGTTATCGGTGTGTATGATATTGAGATTTTTTATGAGGACGGCACACTTGTTCCCACCTATCAGGAGGACGGCGAAACCGCCTACATAGAATATATGTATGAAGGCGATAAAAAGCAGTTTACCTATCAGTTTATCGACTGCACGCTGCCGGATAACGGATATGTGAAATGGACAAGCGATACTCCTACCGTATGCGATGTTACGGAGGATGGTCTTGTTCGCGCGTTTGACTCTTCAAAGGGCGCGGCGGTACGGCTCTGGATCGATAACGAGGTGGCAACGGTGCCGCTGATCGGCTCACTGCTTAAAACCATATTTGAAAAGGCGCTGTTCAACGATACCGTTAATGTGGACACAATGGATACGGATGCGATTATTGCGCTTGTTGAGGCGGCATTCGGTTCGGATTCCCTGCTGGATCAGTATATCGATTCCTATAAAGGGGAACTGATCGACTCTCTCAGAGAATATCTGGATAAGGTTAATACCACGATTACCTGCACCATGTATGACGCAAACGGCAACGTGCTGGATGCAGACAGTTTCAGCGTTACCGTTCAGAAATCGCAGGAGATCTATGCGGATTTCATTCCGAACGGCACGCATATCACGAATAAACAGGATCTGCCCACCACGGTTGCGGTTGGTTCCACCCTTCAGCTTTCTGCCTGCACAACACCTACCAGGCTGCACATGGGCGTGATTTATTCCGTTAAAAACACTTCCATTTTTGACAGCGGCAAGGTAATTGCCACGGTGGATGACAGCGGTCTTGTTACGTTTAAAAATACGGGTGAAGTTACCATTGTGGTTTCCCCGGATACAGACGGATTTATTGAAAATCTGCTAAAATATATCAATTATATTTATGAACTGGACAATCTTGGCACGGTAGATTCCAGCCAGATTGCGGACATTCTGATCAAATATGTAGGTCTGGATATCAACAGAACGGTGCTCACCGCCATTTTGGACGCCTGCTTTGCCATTTCCGATATCGTGGGCGATACGGCAGATCCCGTTCAGCTTACGGCAACCGCCGTTAAGATTATAGCGAATATTATTTATCAGTTCACAACGAATGATTCGATCACGTTTACCGTAGTGGACGGTGTGCCCGTTACGGATTTTGAGATTACCGGTGCAAATACCGTGCGTGAAGGAACGGAGATCCAACTCTCTATAGAAAACGTACAGCCGGAAGCGGCGGATACTTCGGATATCACATGGACTTCTTCTGATCCGTCTATCGCATCTGTAGATCCCGTTACCGGCATCATCACCGGCAGGGACGCGGGCGGTTCGCTCGGGCAGTATTCGCAGCAGACGGTGCAGATCACAGCCACCTCGGCGGCAAATAACGTTTCAAAAACCGTAAATATCACCGTGACCGGCAGGGTGGGCAACTATCTTTCCGATGTGGAGGTTACCGCGGACCGGGATTCCATAAACCTCGGCGAGAGTCAGTATATGCACGCGGCGGTATATCCCTCGCGCGTTGCGGAGTCGGATAACCTCTATTTCACATGGGGTATCAAGACCCAAAATGCCGAAACGGGCGAAGAAGAAATCCTTTGGGCAACGCAGCCTTATCAGGAAACGGACGCTGAAGGCAATCCGATGGTGGATGAAAACGGCGATCCCGTTATGAACGACGGCACCGCTACTGACGGAATCGGAAAAATCGATACAAACGGTTTGTATACGGCGGTCGGCGGCGGCAGCTGCACGGTTGTGTGCAAAGCGCAGACAGGCTATTATGTTGGCTCAAACTTCCTTGAGATAAGTTCTGTTCAGGGTGAAAAATCCATAGACAACGGCCAGCCGGTGCAGAGCATTTCACTTGAAGTGACCGGTTCTGTAGGCGGCAGTGATTATGCAGTGTCCGAACCGGCAGAGATCGGCGGGGAAACGCACCAGTTCGCTACCGTAACCATTAATGCGCTGGACGGCAATATTACCTATGTAAATAAAGGCATCACGCTGAAAGCGAATATCGCCCCGGCGGATGCAACCAATAAAACTGTAAACTGGTATATAGATAATAACAATTTTTCTCTTGAAAGCGATGCGGCAGCCGGCACCGCCACCGTAAAAATGAAGGCGGGCAATGAGAGCGCGCAGAGCGTAAATATCTACTGCGTTTCGGCGGACGGCGAAGTGCAGAGCGGTACGGTTACGCTTACGGTAGTCAGAAATGATGCTACATCCAACACCATTGACGGCGATGCGTTTTCCGTTATAAACGGTCAGTCTATTGACGTTACGCATTCCATGACTTTCGGCGGTTCCCTTACCGGCAGCAACGCGGCATGCTATGACGCAAACTGGTATTCGGCGGATAATGATATCGCTACCGTTATCAGCAAGGACAGCGAAACGGGCAACGCCGTGATTAAAGGCGTGGACGTTGGCACAACAACACTCTATTGCATTTCAACAGACGGCGGTATTCAGGATACGGCTACCGTTACGGTATATCCCGATAAATCCAGACTGCAGGAGATCATAGGTCTCTGTGAATCCACCATTATTAAGAAAACAGAGGAAAACAAGGAATATTATCAGAATTATATGCTGATGCTCAATTACGCATATTATATCAACAATGAGATGGATATGGCGTCTCAGTCCGTTGTGGATACGTATGCGGAAGAACTGCTTTATGTGTTCTATCAGCTTGGCGGTTATGTTGGCCTCAACAGTGTAACGATTCTTGACAATGCCGGAAAGGAAGCGCCGGATCATATAAGTGTTGATGTTTCAACGCTGTATTATTACAACACTTCCTATCAGTTGGATTATGAACTGAGTCCCAAGGGCGCTATGTACAGAAACGTTGAATGGAAGTCCAGCAATGAAAGCGAGGTATCGGTTGACGCAACCGGTAAAGTTACACCTAAAAACGATTATACTTCCTGTTACTCAACCATAACCGTTACCGCAACAGATTATTTCGGCGACACGGTTTCGGACAGCGTTGTCGTTGCGTTCTCAAGAACGCAGGCAACGGGAGTAACGCTTGACAGAACCGAAATAACCGGAAAAACGGGCGAAAACACCACTTTGGAAGCAACGGTGCAGCCTACTGCTCTCGGCGTAGGCTCTGCGGATATTACGGATGTGATCTGGTCCTCAAGCAATGAGGATGTTGCAACCGTGGATCAGGACGGCAATGTATCGTTTGTTTACGGCGGAGAATGTGTAATTACCGCCACAACGGCTGACGGCGGGCATACGGCGCAGTGCGCGGTTACCGTTCAAACCAACTACGACGCGTTGCAGCAGCTGATCACTTCTTATAAAAACCTTTCGCTTGCCGCGGAAAATTATTATCCGGACACCTATAATGCGTATATCCAAAAACTGAACGAGGCGCAGGCGCTCGTTGACGCCAACGCTTCTTCTCAGGAAGAGGTAAACGAAATGTACGCCCAGCTTGAGGCGGCGTACAACGGTCTTAAGAAATATACGTTTATCCAGAAAGTGGAACTTTATCTGGACGGCGAGGAGACAGACAATTATTATCAGTATGATCTTTCCCTGCTGGATGAAGGCCTTTCCTATAAGAATGCGGAACTCAACCTGAAAGTAAGGCTTTATCCGAACAACGCAAGTTACGAAAAGGTGGAATGGACTACTTCAACGGAAACCATAACGGTTTCGCAGGAAGGCGTTGCAAGCCCCGCGCAGGATTCAAGCTGCTACGGCATGGTAACCTGCACGGTTACGGATCATTTCGGCAATCAATACAGCGATGATGTTTGGGTATCCTTTGCGTATTTCCCGGTTACATCTGTTGAAATCAACGAAGATGAGATCGGCGGCAGTATAGGCGAACAGTATCAGCTCAACTGCGTGGTTTATCCTACCGGAGATTCTGTATTCCATATCGGTCAGGCAAGCATCAAGGATGTAGTATGGTCTTCCGATAATGAAAGCGTTGCTACCGTGGATCAGACCGGTCTGGTAACCTTTACCGGCGCCGGCGCAACAACGATCCGGGTTACAACGTATGACGGCGGTTACACCGCGGAATGCCGTGTTTCCACGCAGGGAGACAGAAGCGCTCTGAACAACGCGATCGCGAAATATGCCGATGTCAACTATATGGATTATCAGTATGAATACGGCATGGCGTTCAAAGAGGCATATGATAACGCACAGGCGGCGCTCAGTGATGATTCCCTTGTGCAGTATGAGATTGATCAGATTGCAGACGCACTGAATAAGGCAGGCGAAGCGCTTGCCGGTCACGAATTCGTTGCCGCGAAAACAATCAATCTGGCTTATGAAAATCAGAAAAAGAATCTGCTGTTCCAATTCCAGTCCAAGGGCAGCGGAAATATAGATGCAAACGCCGCAACGCATTCGTTTGAGGATTCCGGCACGGGTTATGAATCCCGCACGATCTTAACGGCGTCTCTGCCGGCAGAGGCAGCCGCAAACTATAAGAGTCTGGAATGGAGCATCGTAAGCGAATCCGATGCGGATATTTCGCTCAGCGGCGCGCAGGCAACGATTTCCCAGCCCACGGCAAATCTGAATGCAAGCGCTAAGTCAGAACTCATGATTACCGCAACGGATTATTATGGAAGGACCGTAACCAGAACGATTAGGGTGGTTGTAGCGGAAGCGCTTGTAAACGGGATCTCATTGGATCAGACCAATGTGGAAAGATATGCAAACGAAGGCGCGTTCAAACTGAATGCTGCCGTCAGCCCAAGCGATGCCGGCATAAAAGATGTTATCTGGCGTTCAGATAACACAAACATTGCAACTGTGGATAACGAAGGCAATGTAACGCCTGTGAATACCGGAACGGCTGTGATCACCGTGGAAACGTTTGACGGCGCTTACACGGCAGCTTGTACCGTAACATTTAAAACGGATTACACACAGCTTGCCAATCTTTATGCGCAGTATAACGAATTTTATGAAAATACAAAAGATACGCACACCTATACCAATGCGTCGCTGCAGAACTTTAAAAACGCGCTCGATCTTGCAAATAAGGTAATCAGCGAGGCAACGGCGGATCAGGCAGATGTAAACACAACGATTGAAACCCTGAATACGGCGTATAACTCGCTCGAAAAATTCGTTCCCGTAACAGGTGTTTCCGTTACGCTGGAGGAAAGTGACAACGCCTCTGTGGTAAACGAAGGCTTTATCCGTTATCAGGCGCTTGCGCTCAACGGCGCTTCGCTGAAACTGAATACGGCGCTTGAACCTGCCGACTGCAGCTCCGGCACAACGGTGGAGTGGAGTTCTTCAAACAGTAATATTACGGTTGATCAGTATGGTCATGTAACCAAAAACGGCATTTCCGCTGATTACGCGAAGATCACGGCAAAGGTAACAGATGAGGCAGGCAATACTGTGGAAAACAGCGTTTATGTTTCCTTTGTTATCACGCCCGTGCAGTCTGTTTCGTTTGATGAGGAATTTGTTTACGGTTCGCCGTCAACAACCGTAACGCTGGATCCGAAGTATTCCGGTTCTTCCGCAATCGCAATTCCAAGCGTGCGTGAATGCGTTTATGTATCTTCAGATCCTGAGATCGCAACGGTGGATGATAACGGTGTTGTAACCTTTATAACCGGCGGCGAATGTATTATAACCGCTTACGCTGTGGACGGCGGCGTTTCCGCAACTATCAGGGCGATCACCACGAATGATACCACCGCGCTCAATGCCGCCATTTCGGAATATTCCTCCGTAAATTATATGGATTATGAATATGAATACGGCATGGCGTTTAAAGAGGCGTATGAGCATGCGCAGGCGGTAAGCAAGGATTATCTCTCCACGCAGGAGGCAATAGACAGTGCCTGCGCCGCGCTCAGAACCGCGTACAACAACCTTGCGGATCATCCGTTTATCGAGGCGGGCACCGTTGCCCTTAAGATCAACGGCACAGATGTAAAAGACGGCGAATCCTATGTTAAGGATGAGAACAATGCCGTTGTGATCACGGCTTCCCATAACGAAGGCGCCATGATCAAATCCGCAGAGATCACATATTCCGATGCGGAAAACGTAACGGCTCAGGTAAGCGGAGATACGATAACCGTTCTTAAGGATAATGACGCCGAATACGGCAGAATTACAATCACGTATACCGTTACCGATGATTATGACCGCGTTTCGGAGATTACCAGAACAATCATGGTAACGGACGCGCTGAAACGGATTGAATCGTTCAAATTCGTATATAACGGTGAAGAAGTTGATTCCGTTGCATACAAGAATATCAATCTGTATGGCAAGAGCATTCAGCTTTCCATCAATACTTATCCGGAGGCGGCTGAGAATTACACTTCCATTGAATGGAAATCCAGCAATTCCAAGGTAACCGTGGATCAAAACGGTGTTGTTAAGGTGAGCGGCGTGATTTTGGCTAATAATTATCAGGCGGATATCACCTGCACAATCACTTTGAGCGACGGCACGCAGATCAGCAACACGATCCCCGTATCGTTTACAGTGGGACGCTAAGGAGGAAGCAGGGCAATGAACAAAGTTTTAAAGAAAAATTTATCTGCGCTTTTTGCTTTCATTCTGGCGCTTTCCTGCTTTACCGGGCTTGTGTTTGCAAACGCGCAGGACGGCGTTGAGATCAACGCCGTCAACTTCCCGGATGATCATTTCAGAAGTGTTGTGGAAGAACGCTATGATACAAACAAAGATCTCTTTTTAAGCCCGGAGGAAACGGCACAGGTAACCAATATGCCCCTGTTCGTTTATTCCATACCTTACGGGCAGATTACGGATCTGAAGGGCATAGAATATTTCACAAATCTGAAAGAACTTTATGCCGGCGCGCTCGGGCTGGAAAGCGTTGATCTTTCCGCGCTTCAGAACCTGGAGTATTTAACCTTAAACGGAAATGCCCTGACTTCGCTTGACCTATCTGCAAATACCGCGCTGAAAACGCTGTATTGTTTCGGCAACTCGGAATTGGCAAGTTTAATTCTGCCGGCAGGTATCATGGATCTGCAGTGCTACGGCTGCGCGCTGACTTCTCTGGATGTAAGCGCGTGCACGGGGCTGACTCGCTTAAGCTGTCATACCAATCAGATCACGGCGCTTGATCTTTCTCATAATCCGGCGCTTCAAACGCTGATCTGCAGTGATAACTGCCTGACGTATCTGGATCTTTCCGCAAATACGCAGCTTACCAATGTTACGCAGCAGAATATAGGTAATCAGTCTGTTACGGCTGCCGCAGCGGCAAACGGAAAAACATTTTCCGTTCCCGTCAGCGGCCTGCTTGCGCAGAATGTGGTGGAGCCGTCTGCTGCGGGCGAATATAATGCGCAGACCGGGGCTTTTGAATTTTCGGATTATTCTGCCGCGCAAAACGGATTTGATTACGCTTACAACGTAGGGCTGTCGGGCGCTGCCAATATGAATGTGCATGTTAATGTAACAAAAGATTTTTATAAAGTTTCTTATTATGACGCACAGGGCGGCAGCCTTATAGATTATTTGTATGTTACCGCCGGCGGCGATTCGGCTGCGCCTGCGTTTCCGCAGGCTCCGTCCGGCTATGTTTGCCCCTCCTGGAGTGCGGACGGTAAAAATATAACTGCCGATACGGACATTTATGTTGTCTGGAATGCGCAGCACAGTTATGAAGTGGCTGGTTACGAAGGGTTCGTTGCAACTGCAAGGTGCTCTGTCTGCGGCGAGGAATATACAATAAGCCTTGAGGATTGTTATAACGCAAAGCAGGGCGACGCAAATTACGATTCCGTTATGGATGTGAACAGCGACGGCTATATCAACGCAAGGGATCATTCCATTCTGCAGCATACCTTTAAATAATCTTGTTTGTTTTAGAAAAGAGTCCGCTCTGATCCCAGATCAGGGCGGACTTTGCTTTTTCCTTGTGTTGTTTTGCTCTTAAATTTTAACTTTTTATGAAGGATTGAATTGCCGGTTGAATACACTTTATTTTTATTTTATAATAAAAATATAGATGATTTCAGAAAATAAAAGGAGAGGTGCTTTCCATGAAAAAAGTATTCAGTCTGATACTCAGCCTGATCATGGCGGTCTGCGTTCTGCCGGCAGGCGTTGCCTTTGCAGCAGGATCAGGCGCAATCAGCGCAGGGCAGACAGCCACGGTAACATTAGACCATGACGGAGATACATATATTTTGCATTTTACTCCGGAAAGAACAGGCGAATACCGTATTGCATCCCATCTGGGAGAGGATATGGTGGATCCGTTTTGCTATATTCGAGACAGCAAAGGTCTGCCTGTAGTTGACGATTCTCTTTGTGATGATGTTATAGGTGAGGATGGAACAAGAAATCCCAATTTTGATGTTACAGCAGAGTTTACGGCGGATGAAGAATATACGATTATTTGCCAGTCCACGCACATCACCGGCCCGGTTTCCTATTCTGTGGAACTTACGGAAGTGAATCCGCCGGAACCTGATTTGCCGGAAGTTTCGGCGCCTGTTTTACAGGCAAAAGAGCGTACCCAAACGGGCTTTACCGTGTATTGGGATGATGTGGAGGGCGCAACAGAATATCAGATCTATGACGCAACCCATGACCCGGCTGCTTTTATCAAAACGGTAACGGAAAACGAATATGTATTTACCGGCCTTACTCCAAACACGGAATACAAAATTCGCGTAACCGCAGCCAATGCAGAGCATAATGCCTCCTCGGAGATCTCTGTCACCACCCTTGCGCAAGAGAAACCGGAAGGCCCAAAACCGCAGGCGCCAACGGGATATAATGTGTATGCGCGCGGCGACGGCGGAACGGATCTTTACCTTGAATGGAACCGCGTTGAAGGTGCAGACGGTTATAAAGTTTATATCTATACGGGCGCTCCCGGTGAAGAGGGGTATACCGAAACCCTTAAGGGCACAACAAGTGAAAACAGATTCGTGTTTACGGATCTCATCCCGGCATGGGAATATAATGTAAAGGTTACTGCGTATAACGAATACGGCTATGCGTCATCCAATACCAGAGTATGCGCGGCGCCGCTGCCGGTTGAAAATGTTACAGCCACGGCAAACGGCAATACCATTACCGCAAAATGGGATGTGCAGGCGTCTCACGGCTACTACATTCAGTGGTCAACAGATCAAGATTTTCAGCAGGATGTAAACGGCGCGTTCATTACGGGTTCCGGCGCAACCAGTTACACGATCCCGGTAAACAGCAATGATACATATTATGTGCGCGTTCGGGCGTGGAAATGGTATCAGGATCAAAGGCTTTACGGCGATTTCTGCGCTGCGGTAAAAGCCGGCACAAAACCCCAGGCGCCAATAGGATATAACGTGTATGCGCGCGGTGACGGCGGAACGGATCTTTACCTTGAATGGAACAACGTTGCCGGAGCGGACGGATATCGTGTATATATCTATACAGGCACTTACGGTCAGCCGGGCTACACGGAAACCTTAAAGGGTATAACAGAGGAAAACAGATTTGTGTTTACGGATCTTGTTGCAGCGTGGGAATATAACGTAATGGTTGTTGCGTATAACGATTACGGCTCCGCCTCATCCAAAACCCATGTGTGTGCAGCGCCGTCCCCTGTTTTGAATTTCAGCGCCGAAATGAACGGCAGCACGATCAACGCAAAATGGGATGTGCAGGCGTCTCACGGCTATTACATTCAGTGGTCAACAGATCAAGATTTTCAGCAGGATGTAAACGGCGCGTTCATTACGGGTTCCGGCGCAACCAGTTATGCAATCGGTGCAGACAGCAATGAAACGTATTACGTGCGTGTCAGAGCATGGAAATGGTACCAGGGCGCAAGGCTTTACGGCGATTTTACACAGCCGGTAATGGTTCCCGATTAAAAGTATACTTCTATAGACAGAATGGAGGAAGGCAGTGTAACAGCTGTAACTTTTAACCGTGCCGTGCCTTGAGGAAGCCTTTTGGAAATGCTTTATTATACAAAAGAGTTCAGCGCTTTGCGCATTGTATGAACACGATTTAGCCTGATATAATCGGTACGCAGGAACTGAATCAGGCTTGGCAGCCTTGAAACGCTGATGAGCGATTAGGATTCCTATGGGGTTAAACGCACGGAGATGAAAATGAAAATAAATCTGAAATGAATGCGGTTTTCTGGCGTAAAGATAAATACACTGCTGTGGATAAGGACACTTTCTGGCTTTCGGAAACTCCGGATACCCAAAGCAAGTATGACGGCGCCGGGTGCAACAGAATATGCACATGGGTGCTTTTGCGGGAAACAGAAACCGGAAAATTACTGCTCCATATGAATACGCATCTTGATAATGCAAGCAGTGAAGCGGCAAATTTCGGCGCGCGGCTTATCATGCAGCGCATGCAGGCACTGTCAGAGAAATATCCGCAGGCGCAGATCGTTCTTGCGGGCGATTTTAATCAGAACCGCGGCATGGCGGCTTATAATGCCGTTGCCGCAGAACTCAGTGATACGCTTTCCGCTTTTCCGGACAGGGCAGACGGAACATATCAGAACCGGGGCGAAACGGACAGATCGGAGCCGATCGATTTTATCTTTGTGTCTGATGATTTTAATACGCTTAATTATGAGATACTGGATGATATACCGGAGGGCTATGTAAGCGATCATTACGGGGTTTATGCGGAATTTTCACTTGAATGATCTGTTTGATCACCGTTAAATTGAAAATGACCGGTTAATAAATTAACCGCGGCTGCTTGAAAGCAGCCGCGGTTTTTATATGCCCTGCGTTTTCGGCAGATTTATAAATGCTGTTAAAATCAAACTTTTTCTTTCGTTAAAAAATCGGAGCGGACTTTTGTCCGCTCCTTTTTTCGGCACATGGCCGGCATTATCACCGGGGTGTTGGTGGTGATAAATACAATATCATTTTAACACATTTATTTATAAAAATGTTATTTTTTGTAAAAATAAATAAAAAATTTTAAGAACTTGCCAAAAATGTAGCCAAACACTTTATGGCCCGGATAAAAACCGGCGGCGTTTTGCCTTGGGTTAAGGCAGGTTGATCTCCTCATCCGCCGGCGGATGGTTTAAAATATAGTTTTTCGGCAGGATCAGATGCGTGTCAACGGCAATATTGTGTTTGTTTGACCATTTTTCTGCAATCGGTTTCAGCTTTGAAAGGCAGAAATATTCGTAATCGCCGGTCAGTGTGTTGAAAACCCCTCGATTCAAAGCGGTAAGTATGGCATATTCGGCAGATCGTCTTTCTTTCGTATCTTCTTTAAACTGCCGGAGATAGTCGCTGATTTTCGGGCTTTTCAGCCGTTGTAAAAATTCGCCGTGCAGATCTGCATTGTGCAGCTTGGGCAGGGGGATAAGATCGGGATCACCGCCCCGGTTTGAATCTCGTTCTTTTAAAACAATTTCTTTTGTTTTACGGTTATAAAAAGATTCGGATTCGTAAAATAGCCTGCCCGGAATGCAATATTCATACAAGCTGTAAAGCGGCAGCGCGTCGGGCATTGCCTTTTCTATCCCGGCACAGGCGGCGGTAAAATAACTCAGCGCATTCTTATCGTCCGCCAGCAGCAGGTGGAATTCATAGCCGCCGTTTGTTTTATACAGTTCGTCTGCAATTAAATATTTTCCTGCCAGCAAGGCGCTTTCCATGATTTTTGCGTTCCTGAGTTTTAACAGAAAGATCTGGTGGCTTTCGTCATGAAAGATCTTTAACGTAAGATCTTTCCCGCGGTCGCTTTTTTCCGTTGTTGCATGGATGATCTTGGAATCATGCAAACGAAAACGGCTTGTATACCAATCCGGCAGTTCCCCGCTGTGCGCTGCATAATATTTTTGATAACCGTTTTCGTCTTTACTCATTTGAAGAACGCGGTTATACCATGCTTTGGTGTAGTATTTCATTACGGTTTGCCTCCTGCCGCGTGCTCTTGTAAAACAGTGATCCGGCATTCATCCGGTATCAAAATGGTTTTCTTTTGGGGAAACAGCAGATATACAAGCGCAATTTCCCTTATTCCCAGAATACAGATCTCTTCAAAGATTTTTTTGCTGCGTACCTTTATAAACGCCGCGTTGTTTTGATTCAGATACGCAGAATGTGCAAGCACATCTTCGGAACCTTTTGCCGGACTGTTTCGGTTCAGCGAATCATTGGCTATGGAATAAAACGCATAACACGTGCGTTTAAAAAATTTTTCGGCAAATAAAACGGTTTCATGCTCACGGGCAAAATAGTTTTCGGGCGGCGTTTCACCGTCCAGAACATTCTGAAAAAACAAGCTGTTTTGCTCTTTTTCGGTTCCTGCATAAAACGTTTCTCTGTTCCACCGGGGGTGAAAGACCGGCCCATCAAACGAATAATCAAAATTTTCATAAGCGTTAAGGTATTTCCTTGAAAAAACCGATTTTTCAAGATCGGCATAGGTTGCTTTGTTTTTGCGCAGCAGGCTCCAAATATCCATGTTGCGACTCCTCTCATATAATTTTCTCTACCATGTAACAGAGCGCTCCTGTTTTTGCCTTGGCGGGGCAGACGGCATTATTTCTTTTTGGATTCTTTGTGGCGCACTTCATAAATGATCAGATTAATGATGAACAAGGCAAAGACAACGGCGGTGGATATTACCATTCTTTTTACCCCGTCATCGGTTCTGATCAATTCAATGCATTTTCGGATGATTTCTTCATTGGTCGGCACGGCTGGTTTCTCCTTGCTCTTCTTCGCAGGCGTATTTTCTTTTTAGGATCTCATTGTAAAATGCCTTGTTGTTTTGCAGTACAAATGTAAAAACAAAGGTGTCCATCCTTTCCAAAAGGATAAACTGCCCGTATTTCGGCACCTCCATAATCTGGATGTACGGTGTAGGGATGTCTTTTCTCCAGCGTACGTCCGCACGGCAGTGCGGCATCTGAATATCGCTGATCTCCCACACACGAAAGGTGTGCTTTTTCCCGTATCTCAGATAGGGAAAGGTATGCTGAAAGGTGCGCCGGTATGTGATAACGCTTTTTATGACAACGGTGGAATCGTCATAGAGATAAACGCCGGCTTTCCCAAAATATAAGCATACAAGATAGACTGCGGCAAGAATCGCACCCAAAAGGATGTAGCCAAGGATAGACCACAGCCAAAAATCGGCAAACCCCGTGCGCGCAAAGATAATCTGATCTGCTCCGATCGCCGCGCCGAAGTACAAAGGTGAGAGCTCGGCAAGCAAGATAGTGTTGGCACATACTGCCGTGAAAAACTGTTTGATCTTTCCCCTTATTCCGCCGTAATCAAACGGAAAATACATATAATTCACTTGTTTTTCTTTTGTATTTTTGTTGTCCATATCTTTTGCTCTGCCGCTTTGCGTCTGGATTTTGGTTTTTATGCATAATACCCCTAATTTAAGTATATAATGACTGGTTTGTATTTGCAACTATAAAATTCCGGCGGAGAAAATTGCGCGCGTAAAATTTCACCCCGTTTTGTTTTTGCGCCTGCGCCTGCGCCTTGCGTTTTTCGCTGTTTTGGCGCTGATTTCTTTTGCTCTTTTAAAAAGAAAAGCCGGATTTGTGCTAAATTGATAAAAAAATAACCAAATATTCAAAACTTTTATTGAAAAAGTATAGATTTTTGTTAAATTTTATTGTAAAATAAAAGTCAATTCGTTTTTTCAAAAATCGGGGGAGTACTATGAAGAATATGCTTACGGATGAAACCCGCAGCCAGCGGGAAAAATTAAACAAAGTGTTTGAAAAATATAAGGACACGCCGGGCAGACTGATGCCTGTTTTGCAGGAGGCGCAGGAGATCTACGGCTATCTGCCGTATGAGATACAGCAAAGGATCTCTGAAGCGCTGAATATCTCCATTTCCGATGTTTACGGCGTTGCGTCCTTTTACAGCCAGTTTAACCTTACACCCAAGGGAAAGCATCAGATTTCCGTTTGCCTCGGCACAGCGTGTTATGTGAAAGGCGCAAACAAAGTGCTGGAGCGCATTGAGGAAAAGCTTGGCATCAAAAACGGGGAATGCACAGAGGACAGACTGTTCAGCATTGATTCCTGCCGCTGCGTAGGCGCGTGCGGACTGGCGCCTGTTATTATGATCGACGACGAGGTGTACGGCAACCTGGATGTAGATAAGGTGGACGCGGTACTGGATATGTATATAGAGAATGAGAAAGGCGGTGTGTCTGATGACGATCAGTGAACTCAATGCGATCAAAGAACGCAACAGGGATATTGTTTTGGTCAGAAAACTTGCCGCTTCTGAAAGTGAAAAACTGGAAAAGAAAACGGAATACAGAAAACAGGTGCTGGTGTGCGGCGGCACGGGGTGCACTTCCTCCGGCTCCAAAAAAGTGCTTAAAGCGCTGAATAAAGAACTGGAAACGCAGGGTATAGACGATGTGCTTGTGGTCAGAACAGGCTGTTTCGGCCTTTGCTCGCTCGGCCCGATCATGATCGTCTATCCCGAAGGGTCTTTTTACAGCAAAGTCACCGCGCAGGAAATCCCGGAGATCGTTGCCGGCCATTTGAAAAAAGGCGGCAAGCCGATCAACAAATACCTTTACCCGGAAACGGTACATAAAGACGGCAGTACGATTCCGCTTGCCGAAACTTCTTTTTATAAAAAACAGATGCGCATTGCCCTGCGCAACTGCGGCATGATAGACCCCGAAAATATTGAGGAGGCGATCGGCGCAAACGCCTATCAGGCGCTTGCCAAAGTGCTGACGCAGATGACGCCGCAGCAGGTGATAGACGAACTGCTGGAGGCAGGGCTGCGCGGCAGGGGCGGCGCCGGATTCCCCACCGGGCGCAAATGGTCCTTTGCCATGGCGCAGGAAAACGACACGAAATATGTTTGTTGCAACGCGGATGAGGGCGACCCCGGCGCGTTTATGGACCGTTCGGTTCTGGAGGGCGACCCCCACGCTGTTATAGAAGCCATGGCGATCGCGGGTTACACGATCGGCGCAAAACAGGGCTTTGTTTATGTGCGTGCGGAATATCCGATCGCCGTTTCAAGGCTCAGGATTGCAATTGAGCAGGCGCGGGAATACGGACTGCTCGGCAAAAATATTTTGGGCACGGATTTTGAGTTTGATATTGATATCCGCCTCGGCGCCGGCGCGTTTGTGTGCGGCGAGGAAACGGCGCTCATGACCTCCATTGAGGGCAACCGCGGCGAGCCGAGACCGAGACCGCCTTATCCCGCTGTGAAAGGCCTTTTCGGCAAGCCGACCATCCTGAATAATGTGGAGACCTACGCAAATGTTGCGCCGATCATTCTGCGCGGCGCAAAGTGGTATTCCTCCATCGGCACGGAAAAATCCAAGGGCACCAAAGTGTTTGCCCTCGGCGGCAAGATCAACAATGTTGGTCTGGTTGAAGTGCCGATGGGCACTACGATCCGCGAGATCGTGGAGGAGATCGGCGGCGGTGTGCCGAACGGCAAAAAATTCAAGGCGGCGCAGACGGGCGGTCCGTCCGGCGGCTGTATCAGCGCGGATTATATGGATGTTCCCATAGATTATGATAACCTGGTTGAGATCGGCTCCATGATGGGCTCCGGCGGTATGATCATTCTGGATGAAGATACCTGCATGGTGGATCTTGCAAAATTCTATCTTGAATTTACGGTGGATGAAAGCTGCGGAAAGTGCACGCCGTGCCGTATAGGCACACGCAAACTGCTGGATTATTTAACCAGAATCACAGACGGCACTGCCACGGTGGAGGATCTGGATAAGATCAAGGAACTTTCCAATCATATGAAGAGCTCCTCGCTTTGCGCTTTGGGGCAGACGGCGGCAAATCCGATTCTGTCCACCCTTAACGCCTTTGGCGAGGAATATCTTGAGCATATTAAAAACAAACGCTGCCCGGCGCATGTGTGCACAGCGCTGCTTTCGTTTACGATCAATCCCGAAAAATGCCGGGGCTGCACGCTGTGTGCGCGCAACTGCCCGGTAGGCGCAATCACGGGCAATGTGCGCGAGCCGCACACGATAGATCCGGATAAATGCATCAAGTGCGGGCTTTGCATGAGCAACTGCCACTTTGAGGCCATTGAAAAGAGATAAGGGGGGGCGATGGATATGGTGAAACTTAAGATTAACGGCATACCCGTTGAGGCGGAGGAAGGCACAACGATTATAGAGGCCGCAAGGCTTGCCGGTATAGATATACCGTCGCTCTGCTATCTGAAAGATATCAACTGCATCGGCGCGTGCCGTGTGTGCGTTGTTGAGGTAAAGGGCGCAAGAAGCCTGGTTGCCTCCTGTGTGTACCCGGTAGAGGAAGGGCTGGAAGTCTGGACGAATACGCCCAAGGTGCGCCAGTCACGGCAGACAACTTTGGAACTTTTGCTTTCCGAGCATCATAAAAAATGCCTTTCCTGCGTTCGGTCAGACAGATGTGAACTGCAAAAACTCTGCAAGGATTATGGTGTGGATGAAGACAGATTCCCGGATACGGATAAATTGCAGGAAATAGATTATTCTTCGTCTTATCTGGTGAGGGACAATAATAAATGTATCCACTGTATGCGCTGCACCGCCATGTGCCATAAGCAGACCGTGGGTGTGATCGGCCCCAGAAACAGGGGGCATAATAAAACGATCGGCTGCGCGTTTGATATTCCGCTTCAGGAAACTTCCTGCGTAGGCTGCGGCCAGTGTGTGGTCTCCTGCCCCGTTGGCGCGCTGTATGAAAAATCAAGCGTTCCCGATGTGTGGGAGGCTATTGCGGATCCGGATAAAAAGGTGGTATTCTTTACGGCTCCGGCGATCCGCGCAACGCTCGGCGAGGAATTTGATCTGCCGATCGGCACTAATGTTGAAAAGAAACTGCCCGGCGCAATAAGAAGGCTTGGCGCAGACGCTGTGTTTGACATGGACGTTACCGCCGATCTCACGATTCTGGAAGAAGCAAATGAACTGGTAGACAGGATCAAAAACAAAAAGCCGCTGCCGATGTTCACTTCGTGCTGCCCCGGCTGGGTGAAATTTGCGGAGCATAATTTCCATTCCCTGCTGCCGAATCTTTCCACCTGCAAATCGCCGCAGCAGATGTTCGGCGCGCTGCTTAAAACATATTATTGTGAAAAGAATAATCTTAAGCCGGAAGATCTGTATGTGGTTTCCGTAATTCCCTGCACGGCAAAGAAATTTGAGATCACGCGCCCGGAAATGGCGGGCGATGTGGACGCCGCCATCACAACGCGCGAACTTGCGCAGATGATCAGCGGCGCGGCAATCAATTTCAACGCGCTTAAAGACGAGGCGTTTGATTCGCCGTTTGATGTTGCCAGCGGCGCGGGCGTTATCTTTGGCGCAACGGGCGGTGTTATGGAGGCGGCTTTAAGAACGGCGGCGAATATCCTTGACGGCGATTTCAAACTGGTTGATTTCAGCGAGGTCAGGGGTGTAAACGGCATAAGAACCGCAACTTACAATGTTGCGGGCATGGAAATAAAAGTTGCCGCCGCAAGCGGGCTTGCAGACGCAAGAAAACTTTGCGAGGAAGTGGAAAGCGGCAATTCGCCCTATCAGTTTATAGAGATCATGGCGTGCCCGGGCGGGTGCATAAACGGCGGCGGGCAGCCGATTCAAAGGGACGCAACCAGAAATACGGTTCCGATAAAAGAACTGCGCGCCAAGGCGCTTTATGATGAGGATAAGGCGCTTAAAATCAGACGTTCGCACGATTCGCCTGTTATTGAAAGGCTTTATAAAGAGTATTTCGGCAAGCCAAACGGCGAAAAGGCGCATCACCTGCTGCATACAACGTATACGCCAAGGGATAAATTTTAAATCACTTATCTGAACAGACCGGCGGAAAAGCAAAATGCTTTTCCGCCGGCTTTTTTAAAAAATGTGACCTTTTTGCCCGCACGGTTGTGTTATAGGTGAAAGGCGGTAACGGGACCCGTGCTTTTCTATTTGTTTTACAAATGTTCACCGCGCGTGAAAGGAAGAAGAAATGAAAAAAGAAATAACAGATGAGCTGTTTAGGGATAAATATGAAACTTATTCGAAACTGCTGTTTAGAATCGCGTTTCTTCACCTTGGCAACACACAGGATGCGGAAGATATTTTGAATTTGTCAAGCGTTTATTACCAACCTGAAAAAGCAGTGGATACCCTCCTTGCCGACCCGGATACGGACAAAAGCGAACTGCCGGTTGACGAGGTGACGATAACCGTTACGTTTAAGGACGGCAAAAAGGCAAGAAAAACGGTAAATGTTTCTTTTGATAAAGACGGCGTTGCGCAGTTCGTTATGAAGTAAAGTAAACATGTTTTTTGGCGGCGGCTGATTTCAGCTGCCGCTTTTTTTGTGGATTTTTTTATTTGCGGAAAAATTTTTTTGAAAATCTTTTCAAATTATAGCCTGTTTATGCTATGAAAACTCCGTTTTCCGCCTTAAGGGTGAAAGGACCTTTCAAAACTGCAAACGGAGGCGGATATGGGAAGAAAAAAGAAAACACTTCGGGAGGAGATTGCGGACGGATTCCGGCAGCTTGCTTTCGGCAATGTGCGGGACGCTGCCGCGCTCCTTTTTGCAAATGAGGAAGAGATACTTGAAAAACTGCCCGGCTATGATCTTTTCAATATCAGCGAGATCAAGAAACCGAAAGGCGGCGGCATGGAAATCAAATTTTTTGACCGTATAAAAGCGCTTGAAAAATTATGGGAATTTTCACAAACGGAGTCTTCTGAGCCGCTGAGTTTTTACCGCGCGCTGGAAGAGAGCGCCGGCAACGCCGCCGCTGCGCTGCGTGAGGAATATGGCGAATAAATTTTATCCCTTTTCAAAAAAACAGCTTGCCGTTTTAACGTGGTGGTGTTCGGGCAGCCCCGCGGCGGATAAAAACGGCCTCATCTGTGACGGCGCCGTGCGTTCCGGGAAAACGCTTTGTATGAGTATATCATTTATAAGCTGGGCGTTTTACCGCTTTAACGAAACATCTTTTGCCATCTGCGGCAAAACGATTGCCTCGCTCAGGCGCAATGTGGTAACGCCGCTGATCCCCGTTTTAACTTCCCTCGGCTTTGTCTGCAATTATACACTGAGCCGCAACCTGATTGAGATAGAAAGGGGCGGCAGGCGAAACCGGTTTTATTTGTTCGGCGGGCGCGATGAATCCTCCGCCGCTTTGATTCAGGGCATGACGCTGGGCGGCGTTTTGCTGGACGAAGCTGCCCTGATGCCCAGATCTTTTGTGGAACAGGCGCTTGCAAGATGCTCGCTGGAGGACGCCAAATACTGGTTCAACTGCAATCCGGAGCATCCGTTTCACTGGTTCTACAACGAATGGATCTTAAAAAGAAACCAGAAAAAAATGCTCTATCTCCATTTTACGATGGAGGATAACCCATCCCTTTCACGCGCGGTCATAAGCAGATATAAAAATCTGTATTCCGGTGCGTTTTACGAGCGGTTTATAGAGGGCAAATGGGTGGCGGCGGACGGTTTGGTCTACCCAATGTTCAGCGCAAAGCGGCATATCAAAAAAAGCAGCGGCGGTTTTTCGCAGTATTATCTTTCCTGCGATTACGGCACGGTGAATCCGTTTTCACTGGGCCTTTGGGGAAAGAGCGGCTCAAAGTGGTACCGGATCGGCGAATATTACCATTCTGCCAGGGATACGGGCGTGCAGCTAACGGATGAGGAATATTATGAGCGCCTTTGCGCCCTTGCCGGCAACAGGAAGATAGAGGCGCTGATCATAGATCCGTCTGCCGCAAGTTTTGCTCAAACGGTGCGCCGCCACGGAACATACCGGGTCATTAAGGCGGATAACGATGTTTTAAAGGGCATCAATCTGGTCTGCCGCGCGCTTAAAGAAGAGGATATTTATTTTTATCCCGAGTGTGAGGATGCGATCCGCGAATTTTCCGTTTACCGCTGGGACAACGATATAAAAAGGGATTCGCCGAAAAAAGAAAACGACCACGCAATGGATGATATCCGCTATTTTGTTTCTACCGTTTTATACGGAAAAAGCGAGGATATTTATACCTTTGCGGTGGAAAGGATGTGAGGATTTGGGCTTGTTTGGCAAGCGAAAGTCCGGCAAAGCAAAAGAGACCGCGGCAGCGGCAGTGCAGACGAGTGCGTTTTCAAACCGGCGTTATGCGCGCATGGGCAGTTTTGCAAATCTGGGGCTGAACAATCGTGTTTACCGTTCACTCCGGGAAAATGTGCCCGTGATAGACGCTGCCGTGCTGAAAATCATCCGCCTGATGAACGATTTTACGTTTGAAACGGGCAGCGCGGCGGTAGACGCCGAAATGAACGGCTTTTTTGAGGCCGTGGACGTGGGCGGCAATCAGACGGGAATCAGCGCGTTCGTTTCCACGTATCTTTCGGATCTGCTTACATACGGCAGCGCCGTTGGGGAAATGATTGCGGATGACAACGGCTTTTACGCGCTTTATAACGGCGAACTGAGCGCGCTTGAAGTGAAACGGGCACAGAATGATCTGGATCTTGAATTCTACAACGGCGGCAAAAAACTGCCAAGGCAGGATCTGATTGTTTTTTCCGCGCTGAATCCGGAGCCGGGCAGTATTCTGGGCACCAGTCTTCTAAGAGGGCTGCCGTTTATTTCAGATGTTTTGATGACGGTCTATCACACGATCGGAGAAAACTGGGAACACGCGGGGAATCTGCGGTACGCCGTAACTTATAAGCCTGCCGACGGAGACACGGATGCCGGCGTAGCCAAAAACAGGGCGGAACAGATCTGCCGCGCGTGGCAGGACGCCATGAGCAGCCGGGATACCGTTAAAGATTTTGTTGCCGTGGGCGATGTGAGCGTAAAGGTGATCGGGGCGGACAACAATGTGCTTTCCAGCGAAATACCGGTTCGCCAGCTCTTGGAGCAGATCATCGCCAAAACGGGGCTGCCCCCGTATATGCTTGGTTTTTCATGGTCCACTACGGAACGCATGAGCCAGCAGCAGGCGGATATGCTTACCACGGAGCTGGAGGCTTACAGAAAAATCATTACGCCGGTGCTCATCAGGATCGCGCGAAAGTATCTTGAGATCCGCGGTGTTGATCTGCCGGTCAGCGTGAAATGGGCAGATATTACGCTTCAGGATGAGACCGAGCATGCCAGGGCGCGGCTTTACACCGCCCAGGCTGAAAAACTGCTTAAGGAGGGCTGTAATGACGGATAGATTTACCGTTAAGGCATACACGCCTGACCAAAGCGATTACGAAAAGATCCGCGCTTTTACACGCCGCGCGTTTTCGGCAGACGAACTGTATGCGTTTGAGGTCACGCTGTGTGACAATGAGATAGACAGGGATTTTGAAAAGTTTTCCGTAAACGCGCTTAGCGCGCTGCAAAACCTTTTTGTGGGCAAAACCGGCATCAAGGATCATTCCATGAAGGCGGAAGATCAGACAGCAAGAGTGTTTGATACACGCCTTGAAAAAATACCGGGCAAAAAAACGGCGGACGGAGAGGATTACGTTGCCCTGCGGGCAAAAGCGTATATGGTTCGAACGCCGGAAAACGAATCGCTGATCCGGGATATTGACGCCGGGATCAAAAAGGAGGTTTCCGTTTCCTGCAGCGCAAAAAGCCGGGTGTGTTCCGTCTGCGGTGCGGAAAAAAGCAAGGAATACTGCGTCCATAAGCCGGGCGGCACGTACGGCGGAAAACTGTGTTATACGATTCTGGATGATGTGTGCGACGCATATGAATTCAGTTTTGTGGCAGTGCCTGCGCAGAGAAACGCAGGTGTGGAAAAAGCATTTGATATGGAAAAGGACGGTACGATGACAGAGGATATTCTTAAAAAATTAAGATCCGGCGGCACTGCCGTTTCGGACGGGGAGGCGGCTTATCTTGTGCAGATGATGGATGAACTGCGCGATGACGCCGCCCTCGGCAGAGAGTACAGAAAAACACTGGTGCGGGATCTGGTAAAACTGTGCGGCAGGGAACTGCCGGAACTGGATACGGAGATTTTCAAGCGCGTTGCCGATATCATGACGGCAAAGGAACTTGTAAGTTTTAAAGAGGCGTTTGAAAAGCAGCGCGCGCGGCGTGAAAAACCTGCTCCGCAGCTTGTAAGGCAGAAAGAGCAGAAGGCAAAAGGCGCGCTGAGCGAGTTCAAAATTTAGGAGGATAACTGATGAAAGTTGGATTTAAAGGATTTAAAGAGCAGGTGCTCACGTTTCTTGCCGCAGAGCCGGTCACCGCAGGCTGCCCGGTTACGGTTGCGGATTCGGGGCTGATCTCAAACAGCAAGGCGGATGAGGAATTTGCCGGCATAGCCACGCAGGGCGGCGACAAATTTGCCCCGGTTATGATCAGCGGCTATACAAAACTTTCTTACACTGCGGGCACGCCGAAATGCGGCTGGCAATATCTTACCGCAGACGGCAGCGGCGGTGTGAAGATTGCGGCGTCCGGCAAGCAGGCGCGCCTTGTTGTGGAGATAGACACCGATCAGAAAACGATCGGCGTTATACTTTGATCCGGGAGGGATGTTTTTATGGCATTTGATACATTGAAACTGGATAAGGGGCTTTACGCCTCTTCCAAAGGGTTTACTGCTTCACTTGAGGCGGTGGATCCGTCAGAAAACTATATCGGCACGGAACTGGAAGGGCTTGACGCTTATCAGCGCCAGCTCAAACGATTTGACATTAAGGTGTCCGGCGCCGGATCGGACAGCGTGTCCAAATTCTTTCAGACGAGTGATTCTGCCGTTTTGTTTCCGGAATATATCAGCCGTGCCGTGCAGCAGGGCGTAGAGGAAGCGGATCTGCTTTCCAAGATCATTGCCACCACAACGGAGGTGGATTCTTTGGATTACCGATCTGTGGAAAGTGTGCCGTCCGAAGAGGAAAAGGAACTTGCCGCCGTTGGTGAAGGCGCTTTCATTCCGGAGACCACCATCAGGGCTAAGGACAAGTTAACCCGCCTTTATAAACGAGGAAGAATGCTGGTTGCGTCCTATGAGGCAATCAAATTTCAAAAGCTGGATCTTTTCACCGTTACACTGAAGCAGATCGGTTCGTATATTGCGCGTTCCCAGTTCGCGGATGCCATTGCCGCGCTGGATGACGGCACTTCAGAGGTGATCAGCGCGTCCGGCGATACGGTAACATATAATGATCTGATCAGTCTTTGGGCGAAGATTTCCCCCTATACGATGACAACGGTTATCGCAGGCGTGCCAAGCATTTCCGCCCTGCTCAACATGGCGGAGTTCAAGGATTCCGCGGCGGGTCAGAATTTTCACGGAACGGGTAAAATGATCACGCCGCTTGGCGCGGAGATCGTGAAATGTGATGCGCTCGGCGGCGATAAGATTATTGCGCTGGATAAAAATGCCGCGCTTGAAAAAGTATGCGCCGGCGGCGTCGTAACGGAGTATGACAAATTGATCGACAGGCAGTTGGAAAGAGCTACCGTTACCACCATTGCGGGATTTTCGAAGATATTCCCCGATGCGTGCAAGTTTGTTGAATTCGGCGAGTAAAATGGAAAGGAGTGCGGGCGATGATAGACAGAGCAGGTGTTTTGGAATGCCTGAAAGAACTGGGCGCGGCAGGAGGAGAGCCGGAGCGCTATGCGGCGCTGGTTGATTTTGCGTGCAGCAGTGTTTACGCCCGCTTAAAAGACAAAGCGTTTGAAACGGACAGCCGTGCCGTGTTTCTTGCCGCCGCGCAGGCAAATTATATGATCTGCTGCGGCAGTCAGGCGGACGGATTTGATTCTTTCACCGCCGGGGATGTTTCTTTCAGCGGCGGTTCCGGTGCGGCTGCCGCTGCCGGGCAGATCCTTGCTGCCGCGCGCAGCAGTGCGGCGGATCTTGTGGAAAGCAGCGCTTTTGCTTTTAAGAGTGTTTAAATGAATCGGGCGCTTAAAATTAAAAACGGCTTGCAGAAAGCAGGAAAACAGGTCTTTCTGAAAGACGGCGAATGGATCTCCACTCCGTTTTTTGCGGTCATTGCGCAAAAATGGAGGAGCAACCGATCCAATTTTGAATTGGAAAGAACGCCTGCCGGCAGGGTCAGCAAGGATTATTTTACTTTTATCGGGCCGTATAACCACAATATTATGCGCCTTTCGGAAAACGCACGTGTGCTTTTCGGGGAGGAAGAATTTATCTTCAAAAAGAAAGAAGAGGTTTCTGCCGGCGGCGAAATATTGTTTTACTGGGGCGTTTTAAGAAAGGTTTGGGGTGCGCAATGATGGATTTTAAAACAATAACAGATCTTGTTTTGGAACGGATCCGGGCGGACGCGTATTTTCATGATTTTAAAGTGATGTCCGCGTTTGCGCCTGTTCAGAAGCCCACCCTTCCGGAACAGCCCGCTGTGCTCTGCGGTGTGCTGCAGGCAAACGCGCAGACCGCCGCCCTTGGCGAGGACGTGCAGGCAGGGCAGATCACTGTTTTTGCCGATGTATACGTTCCGTTTGATCAGTGCGGTTTTGATTTTGAGCACACGGCAGGCAGAATATTCGGCGCGTTGTGCCGTGATACGCCTGTTTCGATAGGCGCAAACGGTATTCGCGCGGATGAGGCATGCGAATGCTTTGTAATGCGCCTGACGGTAACTTTCTCCGGCGCCCTTACTTTTCATGATGAATAATACGGTGGTGATCTGATGAACGAATATGATGCTGTTTATGAACTTTCCGAATATTTAAGGCTGGATTCAAAAAGGTACGATCCTTCGGTCGGTGGTGAATAAAAGATGATGATTAGGCTTAAATACAAGGAACTTGAATTCCCGCAGAATCCTGCCGCCGTTACGGTGAAATGGGCAAAGGATATCAGCGAGCGCTCCCTGCTTTCGGCGGGGAGCGCGGTGGAGGAGATCGCCCAAAAAGCCGCAAAAATAACAGCAAGCGGCAAGTTGTTTGGAAAAGACGGCAAAAAAACTGCGGCAGCACTCAGCGCTCTGTATCACGATCCGGGCGCGGGGCCGCTGATGCTGCCGGACGGCACGTTTTTTTACGCATATTTTTCTTCTTTAAGCATAAAGGAAAACGCTGCGGAGGATTCCGTCTCATACGAACTGGGATTTACGGAAGAGAAAAGCGGCAGAACCTATAAACGAACGCGCACATTCGTGTTTGCCAAAGCCGGGGAGAACTGCTTTGATATTGCTGCTGCCAATTGCGTAAAAACGGAAAGCATTATGGAACTGAACGGCTTTAAAACGCCTTTTGATCTTCAGGAAGGGCAAAGGGTAAGGATAAGATGAGATTTGAACTATATACTTCCGGCGGAGAAAAATTAAAGGGTTTTAAAGTGCTGTCCTATGAGCTTTCCAGTGAACTGGCTGCCGCATGCGACGGTTTGCGGCTGTATCTTTATTCTGAAACCGCTGTCAGCAGTATTCAGGCGGTATATGCTTTTCAAAACGGTAAAAAAATATTTAACGGCTCTGCCGATAAAATTCAGATCCGTGCAGATAACAGCGGTTACACGCTGTTCGTATACGCGCGTTCCGGCGCGGCGGCGCTTGTGGATAACGAGGCGTATCCCGGTCAGTATAACTGCCCCACCTCAAAGCAGCTTTGGTATCATCACGCAAGGCCTTTCGGCTTTTCCTGCGGGCTGCCGGAGGTGTTTTCGCAGTCTGAATATGTGGTCAGCAAAGGGCAGAGCTGTTTTGGCGCCATAGACAGATTTATGCAGTACGCCTGCGGCAAAAGCATCTATGTTACGCCGGAGATGGAATTGCGTGTGTTTGAAACGCCGGGCAAGGTAAAAACACTGGATGCGCAAAAAATGCTCAGCGCATGTGTTACGGTGGATCAAAGCAGTGTGATCAGCAGGATAGATTATAAAACGAATTCTGCCGAAAAATATGTATACCGCCTGGAAAGCCGCTTTGCGGCAGAAAAAGGCATATCCGCAAGAAAACTCATCAATCTGTCTTCCCTGCCGGTGTGGCAGAGGGAAGCGGAGGCACAGCGGCAGATCACGCGTTCGCTGGAAAACTATTTTACCGTTACGGTTATGCTTGCCGGGGATGCGGATCTGTGCCTTGCGGATCTTGTGTATGCCGATCTGGAGCGTTTGGGTGTAAAAGGCGTATTTGAGGTCTGCGCACTGATCAGAAAGAAAAACGCAGGCGGCACTTCCACTTCTGTTACCTTAAGAAAAGAAATAAACGGGGAGCTGATCAATTATGTGGCTGAGCAGGAATTTTAAAAATCCGGAGCAAAGCGCCGCCGAAAACGGTGTGGTCACGCTGAGCGCAGAGAATATTACAGAGGCGAATTCATCGCTGCCGTCCAGAACTTCAGAATGCTTTTCGCCTTACGGTTATTCTTTTCGTCTGCCGGTGGGGGAAGAGGTTTTGATCGTAAACAGTGCATCCGGCGCGGCGGTGGCGGGCTCCAAAATGAAAACGCAGGGTCTTGCGCAGGGCGAGGTTGAGATCAGATCGCTCGGCGGCGCAAGAATCCTGCTTAAAAATGACGGCAGTGTGGTCATTAATTCCCTTGTGATCAACAGGGACGGAGAATTTGAAAAGGGGTGACAGATATGCCGGTTTTTAACAGTGAAAACGAATATGAATCTTTTTTGCTTGCAAACACGGCAAGGGCACTGAAAACGCACCGGGGTGATTTCTATCCGCAGTGCGATTACGGCAGCAATCTTTATAAAATTACAAAAAAGCCGGAAAATCTTTATGCGCTTTGCGCCGCAGCGCAGGCACTGTGCGGCGAAAACGGCATGTTTCCCGTCTGCGCTGAGAAAACGGGAGCCGGCTATGCAATCACGGTTTTGATAAACGGCGCAGAAAGGCTGGTGAGCATTTCGGTTTGAGTATAACTTATGATGAGATTTTGGAATCCATGGAAACGGAATTTTTTAATGAGAGCGGAGAATACGCGAAAGATAACCCGGAAACGGAATTGCGGTTTAAAGCCGTGGCAAGCGAAATTTACGCCGCCTGCACCACTGCCGATTTTGCCTTAAAGCAGGCGTTTGCGCAGACTGCCACGGGCGAATATCTGGACCGGCATGCCGCAATGCGCAGTATAAAACGCAAGAATGCGGCAAGCGCAAAAGGAACGCTTACCTTTTCCGTGCCGCAGGAGCTGGAAAACAATGTGGAAATCCCGAAAGGCACGGTTTGTTCGGTGAAAGGCAAACCGCTCATTCAGTTTGCAACGGAGGAAACCGCCGTTATACCCGCCGGCAGTCTTTCTGTGCAGGCGGCGGCAACGGCGCTTTCCGCGGGCAGTGCGTTCAATGCAGAACCGGGCAGTGTAACCGTTTTGGTGAATCCGCCGGCATCTGTTTCTTCCGTAACCAATGAAACTGCGTTTTCGGGCGGGGCAGATCAGGAAACGGATGAGGCGCTCAGGAGCAGGGTGGTTGATTCCTATCATACGGTGAGCAACGGCGTGAATCCCAAGTCTTTTGCAGAGATCGTGCTGACGATAGACACCATTACAGACGCGCTTTTTATTATGGATCCGGAATTTAACGAGTATACGCTGTTTGTACGCACGGAAAACGGCGATTTCCCGAGCCCTTATGTTTTGGAACAGATCTACGATAAACTTGGTATACTTGAAGTCTGCGGCACCGGTTATGCCGTGGCGTTGTCTCAGAAAAGTGAATTTTCCGTTTATGCTGCGGTGCGGGCAATGCGGGGCGCGGATAAGGAACGGTTGGCGCAAGAGGCGGAAGCCCGGATCCGGGAAGTCTGCTCGGCGCAGCGTATCGGAAGGGAGATTCCCGTTTCGTCCATTGCAGCGGCGGTCAGCGGTATCAGCGGCGCGGCGTTTACGGAAATCTCGGCAGATCCCTCTTATGAGGGCGTTGTGGCATGCCGCACCGGGGAATATCTTGTTTTGAAAGATGTGCAGGTGGATGTATATGAATAGCGGGGTATACAGCAGGCTTTTTTCGCTTTTTGATACCGTAGGCCTCAGCGGAGCAGAGGGTAGCCGGGATCGCGCGGAACTGAAAGCGTATGCCGCTGCGGTCTCTGCCGCGCTGGGCAGGGCGGAGCAGGCGCTTTCGGAAGTTTTTACGGATACGATGGGCGAAGAGGGCATCTTGATGTACTGTGATCTTTTGAATATGGATCGCGGGGCAACGCAGCAGGAGACGAAAGAAAATATTATCCGCCGCCTTTCCGAAGGATTCTTTTTTATGAGCCGGCAGGAATTTCGGGAAAAGGAGATCGGTACGCCTGGATATCATTATACAGTGGAAAATTTACAGGAAAAGGTGCATGTTTCACCGGTTAATCAGGAAACGCTTGCCGCGTTTTCCGATCTTTATAATAACGATTATCCCGCTTTTTTTGCGCCGCAGTTTACGGGCGCGGGGCTGACCTTTGATTTTCTGGATTCTTTGGATTACAGGTGGTTTGAATCGGACCGCCTGAAACTGCCGTTTTCTGTTTGGGAAAAAATAGGCGGCGAGGCGGAACAGACGGCATCTGCCGGCTGAATGTAAAATTGCGCAGAAAGGTAAGGTTATCATAGAATGAGTGCAACAAACAAAACGTCTTATCTGGGTCTTTCAAGCTGGCTTGGCAGTGATAAGCCGCAAAGGACCGATTTTAATTCAGATAATGAAAAGATAGACGCATTTGCGTCTGAACACACGACGGATCTGCAGTGCCATCTTTCTGAGGAAGACAGAGAAAAGTTTGATATGCCGTATTATTACGGTGTGTATTTCGGAAACGGCGAGCAGAAACAAACGGTGGTCACAAACTGCCCGTTTAGGCCGACTTTCGGGTTCGTTTATTGCCTGAACAGCCCGCCTCAGCAAACGGATTTCAGCAACAGCGCCAGTTACAGTTATATGGCGTTTACGGCGCAGCGTGGCAGCATGTCCGGCATATCCCTATCCGGCAGCGATCTCGTGGCGTCTGATCCGTTATCGCCGGTGGCAAAGAACGAGTATCCAAGAATGAATTCCATAGGGCACACTTATTTTTATGTTCTGTTCAGATAAAAATGGGTTCTACATGAAAGTTTTGACGTTTCACGATAAGAAACGTTTTGCAAACTACAGATACTATACATAAAATGAAAAACACCTGCGCGTTGGCTTGCAGGTGTTTTTTATGCTCCTTTAATCTGTATTTTTAAATAAATCAAAAATAGAAACGTCGAAAACTTTTGCGCCGGGCTTTTTTGTTTTCTGTAATCGCTTTTTCTTTACTTTGGCAGGGAATTATAATATAATAGATTTTATTAATGCATTGCGCCCTGCGGCGCGGAAAGGCGGGCAGTTTATGATACTTGTTGCAGATGTTGGCAATACAAACACCGTTCTTGGCGTTTGGGATGATAAAAATTTAGTTTGCAGCGGCAGACTTTCAACCGATACGAGCGAAACTACCATAGAATTTTCCATGAAACTAAAAACATTTCTGGATCTAAACGGCGTAAGTGAAATTACGGGCGGCGTGATCTCCAGCGTTGTGCCGGCGCTTGTCAGAACGATCAAAAAAGCCGTTAAATTAGTCTGCGGCGTAGAACTTCTTGTGGTAGGCCCCGGAATCAAAACCGGGCTTAATATTAAGCTGGATAATCCTGCGGAGATGGGCGCAGATCTGGTTGCCGGGGATGTTGCCGTGATCCATAAATACAAACTTCCTGCCATTTTGTTTGATATCGGCACTGCCACAACGGCATCCGTTATAGATAAAAACGGCGCGCATCTCGGCGGCGCCATTGTATGTGGCGTAAAAACCGCGTTAAAGGCGCTTTCCACCAGCACTGCGCTGCTTGCCCAAACGGATATATCCGCACCGTCTAAGGTTATAGCAACCAACACTGCTGAGGCAATGAAATGCGGCTCTGTGATCGGCACGGCGGCGCTCATAGAAGGTATGGCGGCGCGGTTTGAGGAAGAACTCGGCGAAAAAGCAAACGTGATCATTACCGGCGGACTGGGACGTTCCATAGCCAAGGAAATCAGGATCCCCGTTACGGTAGACGATAACCTTTTGCTTGAGGGGCTTAGAATAATCTACGAAAAGAATCAGAAGTGATCGGGAGGCATTGTTTTGGCTGTATTCAGAGCTTTTAAGGCATTCAGACCTGCTGAAAAATATCAGCGGCTTATTCCTGCGCTGCCGTATGATGTGATGAGCAGCGAGGAGGCGCGCGAGGCTGTGCAGGGGAATCCGCTTTCTTTCCTGCATGTGGATAGGGCAGAGATCGATCTTCCGCCGGGCACAAGTCCTTATGAAAAAGCGGTCTATGAAAAAGCAAAGGAAAATCTTCTGAACCTTGAAAAAAGCGGCGCTCTTGTGCAGGACGGCGCCCCCTGCTTTTACATTTACAGGCAGGAGATGAACGGCAGGGTGCAGACGGGTCTTGCAGGCTGCGCCTCCATTGATGATTATATGAATAATGTAATCAAAAAGCATGAAAAGACGCTTGCCAAAAAAGAGGCGGACAGGATCCGCCACGTCAGTGTTACCAATGCGAATACCGGCCCGATTTTCCTTACTTACCGAAAAAAGGACGAAATATCGGATCTGGTAAACGATTTTGCCGCCCGCCACAGGCCGGTGTATAATTTTGAGGCGGCGGGCGCGCTGCAAACGGTTTGGGTTATTGATGATGCCGCGGTGATCTCCCGGCTTACGGAACTTTTTGAATCCGTAAAAGCATTTTATATTGCGGATGGGCACCACAGATGTGAATCCGCTGTGCGTGTGGGCCAGATGAAACGGTATGAAAACGGCGGCTATACAGGCAGCGAGGCGTTTAATTTCTTCCTTGCCGTTGCGTTTCCGGATTCGGATCTGCACATTATGGATTACAACCGGGTCGTGAAAGATCTAAACGGCTTTACGCCGGCTGAATTTATCGGCAGGATCTCCGATGCCTTTGAAGTGAAAAAGCAGGAAAAGCCTTTTGCCCCCGTCAAAAAACACACGTTCGGCATGTATCTGGATTCTCAGTGGTATTCGCTTTCTGCAAAGGATAAGATCCTTCAGGATCTGGATCTTGTGGATTCGCTGGATGTTTCCGTTTTGCAGAATAATCTGCTGGATCCCGTTTTGGGCATAAAAGATCCGAAAAACGATGACAGAATTGATTTTATCGGCGGTATACGCGGGCTAGGCGAACTTGAAAAAAGAGCGAACAGCGATATGAAACTTGCCTTTTCCATGTTTCCCACCACGGTGGAGGAACTGATGGCGATCGCGGACGCGGGCGAGATCATGCCGCCGAAATCCACCTGGTTTGAGCCGAAACTGCTTTCCGGTATCTTTATTCATCATCTTTCATAACCCGGCAGGCAGATTTAATTTATATTTTGTTTAGAAATAAAGTTGTAAAACCCGGTGCAATATGGTAGAATATTGTATCATGATTATTTAGGAGTTTCTTATTATGAAAATCGCACTCGAATACGGCAAGGATTATGACATTAAACGCCAGACCGAATACGCTGTAAAAGGAATCACAAAGATCTGCAATAAAATCGGGCCCAGAAAGCCCGGCTCCCCGGAGGAGCACCGTGCCCAGCAGTGGTTTCAGAAAGATATGAAAAACTACTGCGAGGAGACCCGTATTGAGGAGTTTACACTTCATCGCCAGGGTTTTATGGGCTTTATTCCGTTTACGGTTGCATGCGGCATCGCAAGCGTTTTTGTAAACTGGTTCGCAAGCCCCATAGCGGCGTTCATTTTGTGCGTGCTTGCGTTTATTCCGCTTGTATTCGAATTCCTGATGTATAAACAATTTGATGATTTTCTTTTCCCAAAACAGACTTCCCACAATATGGTGGCAATCCGAAAGCCGTCCGGCGAGGTGAAAAGAAGATTCGTTATGGTGGGCCATTCCGATTCTCAGTTTGAATGGACTTTGAATTACCTGATCGGCGGTCTGCAGGCAAAGCTGTTTGTGGAGATCCCGGCAGTGGTAGGCCTTGTGGTAGATACGATCTTTGCGCTCGTGTGCATCATCGCAGGCAAGGGTTCCGCCGCAATGAGCATTGAAAGCGCCAGATGGTTTTTCATCACATTTTTTGTGATCTCCTGCGTTTTCATTCCGTTTGAATTTGCGTTTCTCTTTTTCCAAAGCTGGACCAAATCTGTTCCCGGCGCTTCGGATAACCTTTCCGGCTGCTATGTGGGCATGGCAACCATAAAGGCGCTTGCGGAAGCCGGCGTGCGTTTTGAAAACACGGAAGTGATGCTTGTTTGCTCCGGCTCTGAAGAGGCTGGCCTGCGCGGCGCAAAAGCGTTTGCCAAGGCGCATGAAAAAGAATTAAAAGAGATCCCCACCTGTGTGGTTGCGATTGATACGTTCCGGGATTTGGAATCCATGGCGGTATACCATAAAGACCTTTCCGGAACCCTTCAGCACCATGAAGGCTCCAAAGTGCTTATGCATGATGCCAGCGCAAACTGCGGATTTGATGTGAAGTATGAATCCATTTACATAGGCGGCTCTGATGCGGCGGCGTTCACACAGCGCGGTATTCCGGCAACGGGATTTGCGGCAATGGATCCCGCCCCGCCAAGATATTATCACACCCGTCTTGATAATCCGGAAAATCTCAGACCGGAGGCGATTGAAGCGGGCATTTCCATTATGGTCGAGGCGTGCTGCATGTTTGATAAAGAGGGCGCCAAAGGCATAACAGACTGATTTATGATTAACTGCTGCCGGCTTTCACTGGGTATCCTAATGAAAGCCGGTTTTTTAAAGGCTGAAACTATTTTTTACAGGTGATCAATCGTGAAACTTCTTGTGCTGGACGGAAACAGCATCATAAACCGCGCTTTTTACGGCATAAAACTGCTTTCCACCAAAAGCGGGATCTATACGAACGCTATTTACGGCTTTTTAAACATTTTGCTGAAATTAAAGGAGATTGCGCAGCCGGATGCGGTGGGCATTGCGTTTGATGTGCACGCCCCTACGTTTCGGCATAAGCAATATGCGGAATATAAGGCCGGCAGGCATGCCATGCCGGAGGAACTGCGTATGCAGATGCCCATACTCAAAGAGATCCTTGCGTCTCTCGGCCTCAAAACGGTGGAATGCGCGGGCTGGGAGGCGGACGATATTCTCGGCACGCTTGCCCAGGCATGCCGCAAGGCGGGCAACGAATGCTTTATCGCTACCGGGGATCGGGATTCCTTGCAGCTTGCTCACGGCGGTGTAAAAGTTTTGCTTGCGCACACAAAAGCCGGCAGACCGGTAACCGATATTTACGATGAAAACGCAATTATGCAGGAATACGGCGTAACGCCTTCTGAATTGATCCAAGTCAAGGCGCTGCAGGGTGATTCCAGCGATAATATTCCCGGCGTTGCAGGCGTTGGCGCAAAAACAGCTTTGGATCTTATACAGAGATTTCATACGATAGACAATATTTATGAAAATATAGAGAATATCGATATTAAAAAAGGTGTGCGTGAAAAATTGCTCCGTGACAAAGAAAAGGCATATCTTTCTCTGGATCTTGGCACAATACGCACAAACGCTCCGGTTGATACGGACATAACGTCCTATATTCCGGGGGAGAATTCCGGCGCAGCCATGCTGCTTGCAAAATACGAACTTTTCAGCCTGATCGATAAATTCGGGCTGCAGGCGCAGCAGGCTGTCAGTATGCCGCCGGAGGAAAAAAAGATCATTGCCGAGGTGAAAAACCTGGCGGATCTGAGCGGATTTGATCTGAACAGAGATCTTTATTTTACGTTTGATCTGGAAAACAACGCTATCCGCCGCCTGTATTTTGCCAAAGGCAATGCGGTGGAGATCGTGGAAGATTCCGCGCCCGGTTTTACGGATTTTATAAAAAAACTGTTTGCGTGCGATGCCCGCAAGTTTTCTTATAACACAAAATATCTGCACCGCCTTGCCGCAAAGCTTGGCATAAACTGCAAAAATGTGTGCGGCGATCTAATGCTTTCCGCTTATCTGCTCCGCCCGTCAGACAGTAATTATGATATAGACCATCTCTGCTTGGAATACGGCATTGTGTTTCCGGAATGTGATCAGGCGGAGATCAGCCGGACCGCGCTGAGCGCGCTTGTGCTGGAAAACCTTTTTGAAAAAACAGACGCATTGCTCAAAGAGGCGGGTCAGCTGTCTCTTCTGCATGATATAGAACTTCCGCTTGCCCGCGTTTTGGCAAAGATGGAGGTTGCCGGATTTGCCGTTGATAAAAAGGGCATAGAAGATTTCGGCAGCCGGCTCGGCAGCAGGATTGATGAACTTGTTGGCGAGATATACGAAATGGCGGGCAGAGAATTCAATATAAATTCACCAAAGCAGCTTGGCACGGTGCTGTTTGAGGAACTGCATATACCGTGTAAAAAGAAAACCAAAAGCGGTTATTCCACCAAAGCGGAGGTTCTGGAGGAACTTGCCCCGGATTATCCGATCGTGAAACGGATACTGGAATACAGAAGCCTTGCAAAACTGAAATCCACGTATTGCGATGGTCTGCTCAAGGTGATCAGAGAGGACGGCAGGATCCACACCTCTTTCAATCAGGTGGAAACACGCACGGGCAGGATCTCCTCGCTTGAGCCGAATCTGCAGAATATCCCAATCAGAACGGAACTCGGCAGGGAAATGCGCCGCTTTTTTGTTGCGGGCGGCGGCTCTACCCTGATCGACGCGGATTACAGCCAGATCGAACTGCGGGTGCTTGCCGCGCTTGCGGATGATGAAAATATGATCCGCGCGTTTAACAACGGCGAGGATATCCATAAAACAACGGCGGCACAGGTGTTCGGCCTGCCGCAGGAAATGGTTACGCCGCTCCTGCGTTCGCGCGCCAAGGCGGTCAATTTCGGTATTGTTTACGGCATCGGCGCGTTCAGCCTTGCCAAGGATATCGGCGTATCCGTGAAAGAGGCAAAGGATTATATAGACGGCTATCTGCACCATTTCAGCGGCGTTGCGCATTACATGGATAAAATGATCGATACCGCAAAGGAAAACGGCTATTCCGAAACGCTGTTTCACCGCAGAAGATATCTGCCGGAACTTGCTTCGTCCAACCGCATGTTAAGGGCGTTCGGCGAACGGGTTGCGCGCAACATGCCCATTCAGGGCACGGCGGCGGATATCATCAAGATTGCCATGATCCGCGTGGATGAAAGCCTTGAAAAAGAAAAGATGCGCTCCCGCCTGATTCTTCAGGTGCATGACGAACTGATCGTGGAAGCACCGCTGGAGGAGGCGGAAAAAGCGCTGCAGATCGTTACAAGAGAAATGGAAAACGCCTGCAAACTCAAAGTGCGCTTGGTTGCGGACGGAAAAATCGGAAAAACATGGTACGATTCACATTAATATTCAGATATGGAAATTAAACAGTTATCAGAAAAATATATCAAAGACGTTGCCGCTATAGAGAAAGCGTGCTTTTCCAAGCCGTGGAATGAGATCTCTATTGCGGCGGAACTCAAAAATGAATTTTCACGCTTTTATGTTGCCGTGGAAGGCGGAAAAGCCGTGGGCTTTGTTGGGCTTTATGCGCTTACGGGTGAGGCGGATATCGTCCGCGTTGGCGTTTTGCCGCAGTACAGAAACCGCGGCATTGCGCGCGCAGTGCTCCAAAAAAGTCTTGAAGATGTGCAAGGCGATGTTTTTCTGGACGTTCGGGAAAGCAACGCCGCAGCGATTGCGCTTTACCGTTCTCTCGGCTTTTATGACACAGGTGTGCGGAAAAATTATTATTCGGATCCCGAGGAAAATGCCGTTCTTATGAAAAGGGATGCCGTGGAAGGAGGCGGAGCCGTTGCGGATTCTGGGAATTGAATCCTCTTGTGATGAAACTGCCGCGGCAGTGGTTGAAAACGGAAGAATCGTAAAATCAAATGTGATCGCGTCGTCGCTGGAAGAGCATAAGTTGTACGGCGGCGTTGTGCCGGAGATCGCGTCCCGCCGCCATGCGGAGGCAATCAGCGGCGTTGTTTCGCAGGCGCTTGCGGATGCCGGGTGCACGGTTCGGGATATAGACGCCGTTGCGGTAACGTATGCGCCCGGGCTGATCGGCGCTTTGCTTGTGGGCGTAAGTTTTGCCAAGGGGCTTGCCGTTTCCGCGGGCAAGCCGCTGGTGCCCGTTCACCATCTTCGCTCCCATATTGCGGCAAACTATCTCACTTCTGATGTGGAGCCGCCGTTTCTGAGCCTGGTTGTCAGCGGCGGGCATTCGCACATCGTTGCCGTAAACAGCTACACGGATTATAAAATCATCGGCAAGACCCGTGATGACGCTGCGGGAGAGGCACTGGATAAAGCCGGCAGGGCAATGGGCCTGCCTTATCCCGGAGGAGTCAGCATTGATAAAATCAGCGCGCAGGGCGACCAAAACGCTTATGCGTTTCCGCACCCAAGGGTGGATGGCGCGCCGTATGATTTTTCGTTCAGCGGGCTCAAGACATCTGTGATCAACACCATTCACAATGCCTCGCAAAAGGGCGAACCGATCCACACGGCGGATCTTGCCGCGTCGTATCAGAAAGCGGTTGTCGGCTGCCTTGTTGATCATCTTGAAAAGGCGGCTGTTAATTATAAGTATAAAAAAATCGTGCTTGCGGGCGGCGTTTCGGCAAATTCCCTGCTGCGCGCAGAATGTGAAAAATTCTGCAAAAAGCGCGGGATCCGCCTTTTTAAGCCGGAACTGAACTATTGCGGGGATAACGGCGCTATGGTTGCGGCGCAGGGGTATTATGAGTATCAAAGCGGCGTAAAAGCCGGATCCGATATGAACGCTTATGCAAATATGCCAATTGATAGCATTAAATTTTAGTTAATTAGTATAGTATCACTATTGAATTTTGGGAAAAAATTGTTATAATATTAATGGCAAAAAAGCAAAAGTGCGTTTTGCCTGTTATTGTTAATAATTTATAAAGGAGAATAAATATGGAAACTAATCTTACCAAAAATCCATCCCTCCTTGCATGGCTTGATGAAAAGATTGAACTCCTCAAGCCTTCCAAGATTATGTGGATTGACGGGTCTAAAGAGCAGATCGCTGCCCTTGAGGCAGAGGCTGTTGAGACCGGCGAAATGATCAAACTGAACGAGGATTTGCTTCCGGACTGCTATCTTCACAGAACTGCGGTAAACGATGTTGCCCGCGTGGAGGACAGAACCCTTATCTGCTCCCGTGAAGAAAAGGACGCAGGCCCCACAAACCATTGGATGGAGCCTAAAAAAGCATATGAAATGCTTTATGATATCGCAAAAGATTCCTATCAGGGCAGAACGATGTATATCATTCCTTATTCCATGGGCCCTGTTGGTTCTCCGTTCTCCAAGATCGGTATTGAAATCACGGATTCCATCTATGTTGTTCTGAATATGAATATCATGACCAGAGTCGGCAAGAATGTTCTTGATGCGCTGGGCGATTCAAACGACTGGGTTCGCGGCATGCACTGCAAGTGCAACGTAGATCCCGAAAAGAGATGGATCTGCCAGTTCCCTGAGGATAACACCATCATTTCCGTAAACTCCGCATACGGCGGAAATGTTCTGCTCGGCAAAAAGTGCTTCGCGCTTCGTATTGCGTCTTACCTTGGTAAAAACGAGATGTGGCAGGCAGAGCATATGCTTATCCTGGGCGTTGAAAAGCCAAACGGCGAGATCAAATATATCTGCGCCGCTTTCCCAAGCGCCTGCGGCAAGACCAACCTTGCTATGCTCATTCCGCCTGAGGGATATAAGAAGAAAGGCTATAAAGTTTGGTGCGTAGGCGATGATATTGCCTGGATCAGAAAAGGTCCGGACGGCAGATTGTATGCCATCAACCCTGAAAACGGTTTCTTCGGCGTTGCGCCCGGCACAAATGATAAATCCAATCCGAACGCGCTTGCCGCTACCAAGAAAGGCACGATCTTTACAAACGTTTGCCATGATCTGGATAATAACACCGTTTGGTGGGAAGGTCTTAACGATAATCCGCCTACCAATGCAATCAACTGGAAAGGCGAGCCTTGGAACGGCAAAGAATCTGATGAGAAGGGCGCGCACCCGAACTCAAGATTCACCGCTCCTGCTGTAAACTGCCCCTGTATCTCCTCTGAGTTTGAGAATCCGCAGGGCGTTCCGATTTCCGCGTTCGTATTCGGCGGTCGCCGCGCGAAACTTACGCCGCTCGTATATCAGTCCACAAGCTGGAATCACGGTGTGTTCGTAGGCTCTATCATGGGTTCCGAAACCACTGCCGCTGCAACAGGCGCAGTAGGCGTTGTTCGCCGCGATCCTATGGCTATGCTTCCGTTCTGCGGCTATAATATGGGCGATTACTGGAAACATTGGATTGAGATCGGCGAAACGCTTGATCCTGACAAGGCTCCTAAGATCTTTAATGTAAACTGGTTCCGCAAGGATGATGAGGGTCACTTCCTCTGGCCCGGATTCGGCGATAACCTTCGTGTTCTTGACTGGATCATTGACCGCTGCGAGGGCAAGGTAGACGCTGTGGAAACACCGATCGGCTATCTTCCGAAAGCAGAGGATATCAACCTGGAAGGCCTTGATATGACCACGGATGATCTTGAAAAGATCCTGGATGTGGATAAGAATGCTTGGAAAGAGGAACTCAAGGGCGTTGAGGAACTTTATGCTAAATTCGGCGATACGCTTCCCAAAGAACTTGAGGATGAACTCAACAGAGTAAAAGCAAACCTTGATAAATAAGCATGAAAGATTGCGCGCTGCTTTTTGCGGCGCGCTTTTTTCTCCGTTTTTCGCTTTTCTTCCGTTTTGTTTTTCCATATGTCGGTAAATTTTAAAAATACACAAAATTATTAACGAATTTGTTAAAAATATGACACAAATACTTATTGATATTGGCAAATCATCCATGTATAATAATCATTGAAGATAATATAATTTATTATCCGATTTTTACGGAGATGAAATAAATTTTGGATCTTTTATGTGAAAACTGCCGCTGGTTTGTGTGTGATGAGGACAGCGGGGAGGAATTTTGCAACGCGCTTCTTGACGAAGATGAGTATGCGCAGCTTACCCAAAGCTTACGCAGGGGAAAGTGCCGATATTTCTGCCCGGACGGCGGTGAATACGAGATCGTAAGGAGGCAGAATTGAACGATGTTCGCAGGCAGAAAGAAATCAGTCAGCATAAAAAGCGCTGCAGTTTTTCTGGCAGTTCTGCTCATAATATCGTTTATTGCCGTTATTGTTGACAGAAATATACGCGCAAATACTATTCATGTAAACGGAAAAGCAATGATCCTCGGCGTGGGTCAGGAATATGATTATCCCGCTGATGATGATTTGGTGCATTATAAAAGTTATAATAAAGATGTTGTTACCGTGGATTCAAACGGCGTGTTCCGGGCGGTGTCAAAAGGCTCGGCGCTTGTTAAGGTAGGCACTTCGGAAATCACGGTCTATGTAGAGGACGCACCAACTGCCCTTTCTTTTTCGGAAAATGAACTGTCGATCGGGGTAGGCGAACGGTATATGCCATCTCTTCAGGTGGTGGGCAGTGAATTAAATACGGGCTTTGAATTTTCTTCTTCTGATCCGAATGTCCTTGGCGTGGATAGTGCGGGAAATGTGATCGGCATCGCAAACGGAAGCGCGGATGTCAGTGTTAAAAGTTACAATGGCCTTTCCGCAAGCGCAAGAGTCAATGTGCTTTCCGCGCCGGAGAGCATTCAGTTTCCCGTATCGGAAAAAACCATCTATCTCGGCACGCAAAAGTATATGAAGCCGTCCGTTTCGTCGGGCAGTGCCTCAAAGATGATCTATATTGATTCGGATAACACTTCCGTTTTAAAAACGGAAGGCTCAAATTTTATTCCCGTTTCCGCGGGCGAGGCCACTGTAACGGCAAAAACATATAACGGCAAAACCGCAGTCTGCAAGGTAACGGTTGCCGAGGCGCCGTTTTACATAAGAACGGATCTGGATCCGGGCAAACCCATGGTTGCCCTTTCCTTTGATGACGGTCCCAACGCCAAAACAACTTCTGTTATTCTGGATACGCTGGAACAGAATCACGGTTCGGCAACATTTTTTATGGTGGCAAACCGCCTTTCCAAACAGGGAAATGCAGACTGCGCCAAGCGAATGGTGACCCTTGGCTGTCAGCTCGGGAATCATACGTATGATCACAGCCATTACGGCAAGGATGTTACCCCGGCGGATATCACAAACGGAATCAACGCCATAAAAGATGCAACGGGGTATGCGCCGTCGGTGTTCAGACCCACGGGCGGCTATTTGTCTGATACCATTAAAAACAACGCTGCCGCGCCGATCTGTCTGTGGAGCGTGGATACCAACGACTGGAAATATAAGGACGCCGCAAGAATCGGCAAATATGTTTTGGATCATGCGCAAGACGGGGATATCATTCTGATGCATGATATCTATAAGACCAGTGCAGAGGCAGCTCAGAAATTTGTTCCCGAACTTGTCAAACGCGGATTTCAGATCGTCAATATCGCGGAGCTTGCCTATTATAAAGATGCCGAAATGCAAAACGGGCATGTTTACAGTTCTTTCCATTAATCGAACGGAGGTTTTTGTTTTGGTACAGTTAAGGGGCTATAAAGCAAATAAACTTGAGGTCGAAAACCGGGTGAAGCCCGGCACACAGCTGAAACTGCAGAATCAGGTCAAATATAACGTGAATTATATGGATGACGCAAAAAGATGCGTGGGTATCGTTGAATTTAGAATTACGGATTCGGATCTCAATCCGTTTGAGATGCGCCTTGAAATGGCTGCTGAGTTTTCGTTTGAGGACGGAGATGAAAAGCCGGATATCCATACCCAGTCTTTTGATCAGCTGTTCCCGTTCCTTAGAATGACCATCAATAACGCCGCGTCTTTAACCGGACTTCCCGGTCTGCTGATCCCGATCATGCATCTGAATAAAAACACCGTTACCGTCGGCAAACCGCAGGAAACGGAAAAAAGTCCCCTGAATTAAGCCTTCTTTATTGACTTGATTTTTAATATAGGATATAATAACCTCTGCGAGAACATTGTTACGCGCCTGTTCGCACTTTTCCGCTCGCAGATGCGTAATAATAACCTCTGCGAGAACATTGAAACACAGCGCTCGGCGGCTGTTACCGCCTCGCACTTGTGGCAAAATCAAACAGGGAATGGAGCGCCTGCCCCGTTCCCGTTTTGTGCGTAAAAAACATAAGCATATTTTAAGTGATTGGAGAATTTTAATTATGGTTAGAGCAATAGTAGGTGCCAACTGGGGCGATGAGGGTAAAGGCAAAATTACCGATATGTTCGCGCAAAAGGCGGATATCGTTATCCGTTTTCAGGGCGGCGCCAATGCGGGCCACACAATTATAAACGAGCACGGCAGATTTGCCCTGCATCTTCTTCCAAGCGGCATTTTTAATGAAAACACTGTGTGCATCATCGGAAACGGTGTTGCATTGGATATCCATAAGTTTATCCAGGAATTGGAGGGCATTAAGAAAGCGGGCTTGAATCCAAAACTTCTTGTTTCCGAACGCTGCCAGATTCTGATGCCATATCATATCAAACTGGACGAGTACGAGGAGGAGCGCCTTGGCAAAGCCGCTTTTGGTTCCACAAAAAGCGGTATCGCGCCGTTCTTTTCAGATAAATATTCCAAGATTGGCATTCAGGTCAACGAACTGTTTGATGATGATCTGCTGAAAGCCAAACTGAAAAATATCTGCACGCTTAAAAACTTAACGCTTAAATATGTTTATCATAAGCCTCTTCTGGATGAAGAGGAACTTTATGCAACCTGCATGGAATATAAAAAAGAGATTGAGCCGTTCGTTTGCGATACGCATACTTATATTCAGAATGCGCTCAAAGCGGGCAAAGAGATCCTGCTTGAGGGTCAGCTCGGCACACTGAAAGATCCCGATTTCGGCATCTATCCCATGGTTACTTCTTCTTCCACGCTTGCCGGTTACGGCTGCGTCGGCGCCGGCATCCCGGCAAATCAGATCAAGGATATCGTTGTTGTTACAAAAGCGTATTCCAGCGCTGTTGGCGCAGGTGAGTTCGTTTCAGAGATTCTGGATGAAGAGGAAGCGCAGGAACTGCGTATCCACGGCGGCGATAAGGGCGAATTCGGCGCAACAACCGGCAGACCGCGCCGTGTGGGCTGGTTTGATTGCGTTGCAACGCGCTACGGCGTAGAGTGCCAGGGTGCTACGCAAGTTGTTATGACGGCACTGGACTGCCTTTCTTATCTTGAGGAGATCAAAGTCTGCGTAGGTTATGAACTGAACGGAGAGGTCATTAAATATTTCCCCACAACGCCGTCGCTCAAAAAGTGTAAGCCGGTTTACAAAACGCTCAAAGGCTGGCACTGCGATATCAAAGGCATCCGCAAATATGAGGATCTGCCTCAGGAAACCAAAGATTATGTAGAGTTTATTGAAAAGGAGATCGGTCATCCGATCACCATGGTCTCCAATGGTCCCGAACGTGAGGCAATCATATATAGGAATAAATAATAATCAATAATTATAAAAGCGAGGACTGATTGAAATTCAGCCCTCGCTTTTGTAGTCGTATTAATTTATTTTATATACAATTTGTAAGCAATCGAAGTCGTTCCGTTTTTGGTTTCTTTTTCAAAAGTTTCTACAGGCCTGCTCCAATCGATTATAGAGTATGGAACATACCATCTATCACCACTTGATCTTTTTTCAATCAAGCAAATAAAATTGACATTCACAGTTTTTTTTTCAGATATTATACATGTACCGTCGCCCAGCACTTCAAAAATATCATTATTTACAATATTATATGATTCTGCTTGGTAAGTTTCCCGATTTATATTGCAATTATCATCCAGAAAATGGCAGTGCAATAAATACCCGTTTTCAAATTTATATGCATTTGAACTTTCTTTTGCTCCGCCATATTCAGTTTCTAAATAAAAATAAACATAACTATTTGTTGTATTGCTAAAAACAGAATATCCGTCTATTTGAATTATACAATTTCCCATCTCCTGCAAAGATAGAGGTTGCACAGCGACATGTATATCCCGATGAAATTAAAGCATTTAAGAAAGCCTTAGATGTTGAGTATATGGATATTTTTGATTTTGAAAAAGATGGCGAATAGATTATTATATAGATTTTATTGTCTTGCAATAGCAGCACAAATTGTATATAATAATATCTCACAATAAATATCAACAGGGAGGTTTCTTATGGAAAAAATTCTTGTTCTTGATTTCGGCGGTCAGTATAATCAGCTGATCGCGCGCCGCGTGCGTGATAATCATGTTTACGCAGAGATTTTGCCTTATACCACTCCGCTTGAAGAGATCAGAGCGAACGGATATAAGGGAATCATCTTCACCGGCGGTCCCAATTCCGTTTATGACGCAAGTTCTCCGCATTATTCGGCGGATATCCTGGATCTTGGCATACCGGTGCTCGGCATATGCTACGGCAGCCAGCTGATTGCCTGGATGCTCGGGGGCAAGGTAGAAACCGCGCCCGTTTCCGAATACGGTAAAATAGAGCTTCATACCAAAGGATCCCCTCTGTTTAAAGAGGTGCCTGAAAGCAGCACCGTTTGGATGAGCCATACGGATTATATCTCAGAACCGCCTCAGGGCTTTGAAATCGTTGGCTTTACAAATGACTGCCCCTGCGCCGCAATGCAGGATACAAACAGAAAACTCTATGCTGTGCAGTTTCACCCGGAGGTTACCCACAGCGAATACGGCATGCAGATGCTGCGCAATTTTCTTTATGATGTCTGCGGCTGTTCCGGCGACTGGGTCATGGATAATTTTATTGAAACAACAGTTGAAAAACTGCGCGCGCAGATCGGCGATAAAAATGTAATTCTCGGTCTTTCCGGTGGTGTGGATTCGTCCGTTGCTGCAGGTCTCCTTTCCAGAGCGGTCGGCAAACAGCTTACCTGCGTGTTTGTGGATCAAGGCCTAATGCGGAAAAATGAAGGCGATTTCGTCGAAAAGACGTTTACAAGCCTGTTTGATATGAATTTTGTCCGCGTCAACTGTGCAGACAGATTCCTTTCTGCTCTTAAAGGCGTAACAGATCCGGAGCAGAAGAGAAAGATTATCGGCACGGAATTTTTCAATGTTTTCTGGGATGAGATCAGAAAGCAGCAGGATAAAGGCTTTTTCGCTCAGGGTACGATCTATCCCGATTGTATTGAAAGCGGCAAAGGCGATGCTGCTGTAATCAAAACGCATCACAACCGGGTGAAAATGCCGGATGATGTGCAGTTTCTCGGCGTAATAGAGCCGCTTTGCGATCTGTTTAAAGATGAGGTGCGCAGGGTTGGCGAAAAACTCGGTATCCCTAAAGAACTCGTTTGGCGCCAGCCGTTCCCCGGTCCGGGTCTGGGGGTACGTGTCATCGGTGAACTTACGGCAGACAAGATTAAAGTTCTTCAGGATGCGGATTGGGTGCTGCGCGATGAAATGCGTAAAAACGGATACGAGAAAAATCTTGCGCAGTTTTTCTGTGTGCTTCCCAATGTGCAAACGGTCGGTGTAATGGGCGATCACAGAACATATGACCATCTAATCGCGATCAGAGCCGTTACAACAGATGATTTTATGACGGCGGATTGGGCAAAGATCCCATATGATATCCTTGCCAAAGTCTCCAACCGTATCACAAACGAAGTAGAACACGTCAACCGCGTCGTCTACGACATCACTTCCAAACCCCCCGGCACCGTCGAGTGGGAATAAATTGAAAAAGTCTAAAAACCCAGTAATAATGCGGGTTTGCAGGATTTCAAAACCCTTGTTGATAAGATTTTGATAAGATTACACTTGAGCACCTTTATCGGATGTATCAAGTGGTTTGTGGGTAAAGAGTAATTTCTGAAGGCTCACAAAAACTCCATATTAACATTAAACCCCGTACTGACGGAATAAAGTCAGTACGGGGTTTTTGTCGTTTGCAGGGTTATTTCAGCTTATCCTTAAAGGCTTCTACAAGGGCATCGCTGAGTTCCTGTGACGGAACTTTCGCCCAATGCTGCGTGGTATCTTTTTCGGGATAAGTATAGCGCCACTCATCGTATTGTTCTTTAGAAATCTCGCCGCTTCTGTATTTCTCAGCTTGTTCTGCCCAAGCAGTAAGCATTTGGAAAACAGAGCGGTCAACATTCGGCTTGTTACCGTCAAAGACGATATGTACTTCGTTTTCGTTCTTTACCACTCTTACGCCGTGCAAATCCTCAACGGCAAAAAGAGTATGTATAAAGCCAAGATCACTGTCAATATCGGGAATTCTGAGCGCCAAAGGCGAAACCTCAAGTACGCCTGCAAGAGCCTTTACTAAATCTTCTTTCGGCGTTCTTGATCCTGATTCATACTGTGCCATACGAATGTCAGCAGTTTTTTGCGGAAAGCCCACAGCCTGACCGAGCCATTTTTGAGTCATACCTCTTAAATTTCTAAAGAACCGGATTCTTTCGCCGATTGCCATTGTACTTCCTCCTAACAAATTCTTGATAATATATATTATACATATACGCTTAGTGTGTGTCAAGACTACAAAAAACAAAAAAGTTTAATATTTTCTCAAAAACCACTTGACTTTACGGAATTTGCTTAGTATAATAACAATACAAACTTAAACTAATAGCGTTAAGTTTGTGAAAACTGAATAACCGTCGTACACCACGGTAATGGCGTACCCGCCCGGGCAAATCGGAAGGCGGTCAGAAAGTATTCCGACACGAAATAAGAATGACTATTTTTAAAGGGGGTGATTTTATGACAGATAAGACTTTTATGCGAGCAGATGAAGTTGCAGAGGAACTTGATGTATCAAAGGCTTACGCCTACAAGATTATCCGACAGCTCAACGATGAACTGAGAGCAAAGGGATTTATTACAGTTGCAGGGCGTGTCAGCCGACAGTATTTTAGTGAAAGAATTTACGGAGCAGAAAGGAGAGATGATTAATGCCCGTTTACAAGAATAAGGACAACGGCACTTGGTATGTGATGACGCAGTATACCGACTGGAAAGGTGAACGCAAACCAAAGTGCAAGCGTGGCTTTGCCACAAAACGAGAAGCACAGGACTGGGAACAGAAATTTCAGCAGCAAAGCTCAGGAGATTTGGATATGCCCTTTTCTGCCTTTGTTGAAATTTATTGCAGAGAACAGCAGCCACGATTAAAGGAAAGCACTTGGCAGACCAAAGAGAACATTATTCAGCAGAAAATTCTGCCGTACTTTAAAGACCGCAAAATCAACGAGATTACCACCAAAGATGTGAGAGCGTGGCAGAATGAAATGCTGGCTTACCGCAATGAAGAAAACAAGCCCTACTCATCATCTTATCTTAAGACTTTGCACAATCAGCTTTCAGCCATCTTTAACTATGCAGTCAGATTTTATGATTTACGCAGCAATCCCGCCTCAAAAGCAGGAAATATGGGCAGTGAGGAACGAAAGGAAATGCTGTTTTGGACGAAGGAAGAGTATCAAAAGTTTTCCGAAGTGATGATGGATAAACCGCTTTCCTACTACGCATTTCAAATGCTTTATTGGACAGGAATCCGTGAGGGTGAATTGCTTGCTCTTACCCCTGCCGATTTTGATTTTGAAAAAGGAACGGTAAAAATCAGCAAGACTTATCAGCGACTCAAAGGTCAGGATGTAATCACTTCACCGAAAACAAAGAAAAGCAACCGTACTGTGCAAATGCCCGATTTTCTCTGTACCGAAATGCAGGAATTTTTCAGTATGCAGTACGGACTGAAAAAGATAGACCGTGTTTTTACCGTTACCAAAAGCTATCTGCACCACGAGATGGAAAGAGGGGCAAAAGAAGCCGGGGTAAAGCGTATTCGTATCCACGATCTTCGCCACAGCCATATCAGTCTTTTAATTGATATGGGATTTTCCGCCGTTGCCATTGCTGACCGAGTGGGGCACGAAAGCATAGAAATAACTTACCGCTATGCTCATCTGTTCCCGTCAAAGCAAAAGGAAATGGCAGTTAAACTTGATTTTATGAATAAAGGAGTGTGATGATATGTCAGCAAAAAATGTAGACCGCCACAACCGTTTCCGCAGTATTACCGTAGGATTTCGAGTATCACCCGAAGAACAGGAAGAACTTAACAGAGCCGTTGCTCTTTCGGGACTGCCGAAACAGGAGTACTGTTACCGCAAGTGTATGGGGCGTGAGGTAGTGGTTCAGCCGAACCCGAGAGTTTATAAGGCGCTGAAAACGCAAATGGTATTGATTCTTGAGGAATTACAGCGTATTGCGGCAGGTGAGTATGTCCAAACGGAACTGCTCGACACCATTGACCTTATCGCCTTTACAATGCACGGACTGAAAGGAGAGAGTGCGAATGGAGAATAAAAAAGAAATGACCGCCCGAACATCATCTGTTGGCGCAGATGAAAGGCAGTCACTCAATGTATCTGTTAATAGTATAGCCGCATATCACTTGAAAATCAACACTTTTATTTTGAAAGGCGGTGGTATGAATGGCTGAACTTAAAATTATCAGTATGGATGAAGTACAGAGCAAGGAAGTAAACTGGCTCTGGTATCCATATATCCCATACGGGAAAATCACAATCATTCAGGGCGATCCCGGCGAGGGCAAAACAACTTTGGCGTTAAGACTGGCGGCGCTTCTCTCCAAAGGAGAAGCACTGCCCTATGATGATACCGAGCGTGAACCTGTCAAGATTATTTATCAAACAGCTGAGGACGGACTGGAAGATACTATCAAGCCGAGGTTAGAAGCGGCTGAGGCAGACTGCACTCAAATTAAAGTCATAGACGAATCAGAAGCTGCACTCAGTATGCTGGATGAACGCATTGAAAAAGCAATTATAGAGATCGGCGCAAGAGTTGTGATTCTTGATCCGATACAGGCGTATGTCGGTGCTAATATCAATATGAACAGCGCCAATGAAGTCCGCAATGTGATGGCACAGCTCGGACGAATCGCAGAAAAATATGACTGTGCAGTTCTGCTCGTCGGTCATATGAACAAAGGAAGCGGAAATAAATCTTCCTACCGTGGACTTGGCTCAATCGACTTTCAGGCTTCGGCAAGAAGTGTTCTGATTGTCGGGAGAATTAAAGACAATCCGCAGGTCAGAGTGATGGTGCAGGACAAGTCTTCCCTTGCACCCGAAGGTGAAGCGATTGCCTTTGAACTGGACAAGGAAAACGGATTCAGCTGGCTCGGACATTACGATATTTCTGTTGACGATCTGTTAAGCGGCATTCCGAAAGAAAAGAAATCAGAGCAGGCTGAAAACTTAATACTCGAATATCTTTCACAGGGCAAATACCCGCAGAAAGAATTGGTAAAGAAAGCACAGGCGATGGGAATTTCAAAGCGTGTGCTGGATGAAGCAAAGAAAGCACTGAATGTCCAATCGGTTAAAGAGGGCAGTCAGTGGTACTGGCAGCTTCCCGAAAAAACAGAGTGAAGTTTTTCAAGGTTGCAACATTGCAAAGACAGGCATATCTGCAACCTTGCAATGTTCCTTTTTCGGGAAGTGATAAAGTTTGGACGGGGTTGCAAGGGTGTCCTTTTCAAAGGACAGCCCTTGCCCCTCGGAGAGCGCAAAACCTGCTTGCAGGTTGCATTTTTGATAGGCTTGCCTGTCAAAAGTGCTTTTGCGTTACTCTTGGCAAGAGTAACAGAACCGAGGAAGCACGATTGTTAAGAGATTGGAGGTGTAACTTATGCAAAGAACGATCAGCGCAATGGTCGGAAAAGGCTCGGTCAACCACAACAGCCGCAAATTCAAAGCGGAAAATGTGGACGGCAATCGAACACATCTGAACATCGATTACTGCAATGAAAACATCAAAAAAGTCTATCACGAACTATTCGATGAAGCGCTGAAAAGATACAATGACAGGCAGACGAGAGCTGACCGAAAAATAGAAAACTACTATGAAAAAATCCGCAGTTCCAAACAGGAAAAACCGTTTCACGAACTGATTTTGCAGATCGGCGATAAGGAAAATATGAGCGCCGAAAGCGAAAACGGAATGCTTGCAAGGGAGCTGCTGGATGAATACTATCGTGGATTTCAGGAGCGAAATCCGCAGCTAAAAGTGTTCTCGGCACATCTGCATATGGACGAGGCAACGCCCCATCTGCACATTGATTTTGTTCCCTTTACCACCGGCAGCAAGCGTGGACTGGATACAAGGGTGTCGCTGAAACAGGCGCTTGCGGCGCAGGGATTTAGGGGCGGAAGCCGTGGAGATACCGAGTGGAATCAATGGGTACAATCCGAAAAAGAACAGCTTGCCGCCGTGATGGAACGCCACAAAATAGAGTGGGAACACAAGGGTACGCACGAAAAACATCTCTCTGTTCTTGACTACAAAAAGCAGGAACGGGAGAAGGAAATCAATGCTCTTGAAGATAAGCTTGCCGAGAAAAAAGATGAGTTTCGTGTGATGGCTGACCGTATCGAAAACTTTGATAACGGAGAAAGAGCATTGAAGAAGCTGGATGAAAGTATCATGAACGAGCCTGAGTATCAGCTCCCTGAGCCGACTGCGATAATGTCGGCAAGAAGCTATAAGGCAAAGTTTGTTGAGCCGCTCATAGCCAAATTGAAATCGCTGATCAAAACATTATTCGCACGGTATTTTAAGGCGATAGACAGCTATAACAGGCTGAATGTTACAAATGCAAAGCTGTATCGGGAAAACGACAAGCTCTCAAAAATCAACGGTAAACTTACCGAAGAAAACACAAGGCTGAGGGCTGAAAACAAAGATTATTCGCTGCTTCGCAGAGTATTTGGGCACAAACAGATAGACAGCCTGCTTGAACAGGCGAGAAATCTCAAAGGTCAAAAGCGTGATCACACACGCTCAAGATAAATCATTTTTCAGGAGGTAGACAAAATGGCAAAGACAATTTTTGAAGAAATGGGCGGTGCTTATGTACGGCAGGGAGATTATCTTCTCCCCTGTCTGTCCCTACCCGTCGAAAAAGAAAACAAGCCCGTCGGAGTGTGGGGGCAGCGGCATCTGCGCTATCTCAAACAGCACCGAAAAGCGCTTTATACCAACCTGCTTACAAGCGGCAAGCTGAACAGTTATCTTGCTGATATTGACAAACAGGCGGAAGATATGTTTCTTCGGCTGATAAAGCAAATGGTGGAGCGTGAGAGCGTGACTGAGCAGCTAAAGACGGAAAATCAGATGGAATGGGTTGGCAGGATGAACAACATTCGTAGCAGGGTGATGGAGATTGTGAATGAAGAAATCATAATAAAATAAAGCAATGTGATACACAAGTGCAAAACTATGGCGGATAGGGACAACTCCTTATCCGCCATTTTTACTTGTTTTAAGAGGCTCGAAATAGGGCGCTTTGTTTCCAGCAATTAGACATATGTCGTTTGCTTTAACACAATCGTCATTGAAAAAGAATTTCTAACGAAACCGTGAGAACTGTTGATTATTCGGCAAAAATATGCTATTATATAGGCAACCCAATTTTGTGTTTTTGATTTTGATGATATGGAGGTAATATTGTGGCTGTTTGCTATAACAACCTTTGGAAACTTCTTATAGATAAAAATATGAATAAAACAGAACTCAAAGAAGCAGCAGGCATTAGTTTCAATGTAATGGCTCGTATGGGTAAAAATGAGACGATTTCATTTGAAAGCATTGAAAAAATCTGTGCTGCATTACAATGCAACATTGGAGATATTATTGAGATTGTTCAAGATAATCACGAAGAGGCTTCCCCTAAAACCTTCACAACGATAGAGTTGTTTGCTGGTGCGGGCGGATTGGCACTTGGCATTGAAAAAGCTGGATTTGAGACATTGGGACTCATTGAATTTGATAAAGACGCCTCTGACACATTGAAATGTAATCGTCCAAATTGGCGTGTTATTAACGATGATATAGCAAATATCTCTTGTCTTGATTTAAAAGAGTATTTCGGACTTGCTGAGGGCGAGCTTGATCTACTGTCTGGCGGCGCTCCGTGCCAAAGCTTTTCTTATGCTGGAAAGCGATTGGGATTGGAGGATGCTCGTGGAACGCTCTTTTATCATTACGCAAAATTCTTAGAGCAATTACAGCCCAAAATGTTTTTATTTGAGAATGTGAGAGGGTTGCTTACACACGACAAAGGACGCACCTATAAAACGATTACAGACATTTTTGAGAGTACGGGATACACTATTCAAAAAAAGGTACTAAATGCTTGGGATTATGGGGTTGCACAAAAGCGGGAACGACTTATTACGATAGGCATTCGCAATGATTTGAAAGATAGAATGTTTTTTGAATTTCCTGCTCCTCATAAGTATAAACCAGTTCTCCGAGATGTTTTGCTTGACTGCCCGAAAAGTGAAGGTGCTTCCTACTCTGAATATAAACGAAAAATATTTGAGCTTGTTCCTCCCGGAGGATACTGGCGAGATATTCCCGAAGACATTGCAAAAGAATATATGAAAAGCTGTTGGCATATGGAAGGTGGCAGAACTGGAATTTTAAGACGATTGAGTTTAGATGAACCATCACTTACCGTTCTGACTTCTCCAAGTCAAAAGCAAACTGATCGTTGCCACCCATTGGAGCCTCGTCCGTTTACAATTAGAGAAAACGCACGATGCCAGAGCTTTCCTGATGATTGGCAATTTTGTGGGAGCATTGGACAACAGTATAAGCAGGTTGGAAATGCTGTTCCTGTAAATTTAGCATATGACATTGCGATAAAAATAAAAGAAGCGTTGGAGGAACTATAAAATGTGGAATTTAACTTTTATTTCAGAGGAAGATTTTACAAATCATGTCAAAGCGACAATTGAAAAATATGGAGAAAAGCTGGAATCATTCGATTTAAAGCGCTTCAATAAAAATATCATTGATCCAATTAAGTTGATCTTTGACAAGACCGTATATCAATCATCTTGGGAAGAAATTGTAAGCAACGAAATCTTCCGCCAAAGAGATAAGTCTAATAATAACGATATTGGATACTTCCATCAGCGAATCTTCCAGTATATTAAAAACTGTCATGTTCCACCAAATGGTGAAGAAGGTGGTTGGGATGTGATTTATGAGAATCCTGATGGCATCCCTATTCCTGAAGCCGGAATTGTACATACCGTTTATGTTGAAATGAAAAACAAGCATAACACAATGAACTCTGCTTCGGCTGGTAAAACCTTTATTAAAATGCAGAATCAGTTGTTAAACGATGACGATTGTGCTTGCTTTTTGGTAGAAGCGATTGCACAGCGTTCTCAAAATATCAAATGGGAAACAACAGTTGATAAGAAAAAGGTTGGCCATAAGCTTATTCGCAGAGTAAGCCTTGACCAATTTTATGCTTTAGTAACAGGGCAAGAAGATGCTTTTTATCAAATGTGTATGATACTGCCGTCTGTTATCGAAAAGGTAGTCAAAGAACTGGAAGGTACAATTGTTCCGCATGATACTGTTATTGATGAGCTGAGAGCTATGGCGAGTGAACAGAATATCGAATCGGAAGATTTGGCAATCGCAATGGCTGCTTATATGCTCGGTTTTGGCAGTTATAAGGGATTTACTAAAAAATAATATGTGATTGTGGGGATAACAAATTTGCTGTTTAATGTTTATTATTTAAACTTCTCGAAGGTATATGAAATAAAAATGATGTTAAGTAATGTCATTAAGACAGATGAAAGCGTTGAAACGGGTCAAGGTGATACTCTTAATGCAGATTTGCAGGCGAAAATGGGTACAAAGTTTCTGAAATTATTTAATGCGGAGGTTGGCGCAGATGTTAAATCTGGATCAACCGATTCTCAAAAGGTTCTTGAAAACTTCAAAGTAACTATGACTAAATCACTTATATTGAGTGAAGTAATGGATAAATGCAAAACCATTGTGGACTTTAGTCATCTTACGGAAGGACAACTTGTCAGAATTGATAATGTTTCTCTTTCTTTGGAAAATGAAATGGAATTAAGAACAGTTAAAATATTTTCAAATGGTTCTTTCAAGGGTATGCGCTTACCAGAAGCTGGTGGACTTGATGTTAATAATCTATTTAATTCGATGTTTAAGGATTATTCCTATAAACTGAAAGGCGAAATCAAGGACAGTAATGAAAAAGTATTGATAAAAATCCCGCTTACCTTTGAAAATGAATTTGAAAATCTTTATAATGTGGACGATTTGTTTATAGGAAATGTTTCTTTAATCGGAATCTATAAGGGCAAAACAAAGATAAGTGGGCTGAAAAATTCATTTGATTTTTTTCAAGAGCTGGGGAATGCTTCAAATGCCGATTCGGACAATGAAGTCCACAATAGTCAATACACTACTCCTTCCGTAATCAAATTGAAAAGCGAAGATGACGGCGAGGATTACAATTATATTGATCTTCTTGCAATAATACAGCTAATTAAGTCAGAGGATGCTGATGTTAAGGACAAGCCCAAGAAAACGGCAAGAAGAAAGAAGGCTGTTGAATGAGTACGCTATACTTCTACATAAAAGAGCAGTTTTTCAATTTCAAATCTACGCAAATAGCTGCTGGATTTGAATTTCTAAGTATGTCTCAGCTGTTATCGCCTCAAAAAATTGACAGTTTAGATACGCATCAGCAATATTGTATCGATATTTCTTCTACGATTGGTTTTGTAAAAGCTAATGATTCACAATTACTAAATTTTGAGCAACTGTTTAACAGCTTTGGTGAAAACATTTCTTTTATATGCGATAAGTCTTACGAAAGGGATGCAAAATATATTTTCCGATATGTGTTTAATAATTTTTTGGATGTTGACGCTGAAAGAGATGAGCCTCAAAATGAGGATGAAGAATCATCTGTTAACAAAACTGCCACTATTAAAAAAATAACCGATTTGACGGCTTCTGAATTGGATGCCTTCTTTGAAAATTTCAATGCTAGATTATATGGCCATGAAAGATTTAAGGAAGAATTTAAAGAGATTGTCGAATCTTTCCGAGTATTTAATAAGTTGGGAGAACATAAAATCTTATCACTATTCTTAATGGGAGATTCGGGCGTTGGTAAAACTGAGGTGGCTCGTTCTATACATAAAGCTTTAGGTAGTAAATCAAAATTGGCGAAAGTCAATTTCGGAAATTATAGTAGTCACGATGCTTTAAACAGTTTAATTGGTAGTCCGCTTGGCTATATAGGTAGTGATGGTGGCGAACTTGTGAAGCGAATGAACGAATCAGATGTTGGCTTGATTCTCATAGATGAGTTTGAAAAAGCTGATAGTGCCGTATTTAACTATTTTCTTGATGTACTGGAAAATGGGAAAATTGTAAATTCTCAAGCTGAGGAATACGATGTAAATGGATATATTATAGTGTTTACTTCCAATATCAGCAAAGAAGATTTTAAAAAGAAAATATCACCTGAGCTACGATCAAGATTTGACTATAAAGGAATGTTTAATCTCCTTACGGAGGAAGATAAGTTGAAGTTTGTTCATTTTAGGGTTAATCAAATCGTTGATAAATATAAAGAATTTGTTTCAACAGATTTACCCGAGAGAATTCATGGCGAAGTGGTTGGCGCTATAGATGTGACACAATTTAAAAACATGCGAGATTTAAACAAAAAAATCAAAGACACTTTTGTAGAAAGAATTAAGGTGAGTGTTTGAGAAGTTTATATAACACGGCCAACATGATAATCTTTTTAGCGTGGCAACGATATGGCAACAAAAAATCGGATAGCGTATGCTTTACCGATAATACAAATAATGTAGATACTCTCTGCTAAACATTATAAACAAATGCGTTTAAGATTGATTTGCAGAGAGCGAGTGGGAATAAATCGTAAAGTCTTAAAAACCGCATAACTAAGGGTTATTTGGCTTGAAAATTTACAATTTGATAGCAAAATGATAGCAGGTTGCAAAACGCATTTATTTTGCGTTTCCTGCGGCTTGCAGGTATGATTATCTTAATAACTTAAAAGGCATTACTGACTTTTGCAGTCGGTAATGCCTTTTTTGTTTGTTTTATTGCTTTGTGAATTTTTTAAATCTTTTTGTAAGCTCATCGCTTAATTCCTGTGACGGAGATATTTTTACCCAGTTTTGAGATTTATCAAGTTCGGGGAACTTATAACGCCACTTGTCATAATTATCTTTAGTTATTTCTCCGTTTGCGTATTTTTCTGACTCATCTGCCCAAGCCGCAAGCATTTTATATATTGACCTGCCGGTAGCAGGATTATTCTGAGGAAAACACAGATGTATTTCATCGCCTACCTTTTTCGCTTTTATACCATACAAATCTTCAAGTGTAAAAAGTGTATGCATTATTCCTATACAATTATCAATATTAGGCACATCTAATGCCTCAGGCGAAATATCAAATATATGTGACAAAGTCTTAATTAAGTCCGCTTTCGGTGTTCTCGTTCCCGATTCATACTGCGCCATACGAATATCAGCAGTTTTTTCTGAAAAGCCAGCCAAAATACCAAGATATTTTTGCGTCATTCCGTTAAGATTACGAAAAAAACGAATTCTTTCTCCAATAGCCATAATTAACAACCTTTCATTTTGTAATGACAAAATCATAACATATAAGTTTAAGTTATGTCAAGATACATATAGCAAACATGTTATATTTTTTTTCTTGCTAACCACTTGACATAAGCAAATAAGTTTAGTATTATGATACTAAGCAAAATTGCTTAGTATAAGTAAAGGAGATATAAATTATGTCAGATAAAATATTTATGCGTGTTGAAGAAGTTGCAGAAGAAATGGGAGTGTCCGTTCCCTATGCGTATAAGATGATACGCCGGCTTAATAAGGAGCTTAAAGAAAAAGGCTGTATTACCATTGCAGGAAGAATAGACAGAAAGTTTTTCCACGAAAAATTTTATTCAACAAAATCTAACGACGAAAGGAAGGAGTAAAATGGGCGCATTCAAAAATGAAAAGAACGGAACTTGGTATGTGCAGTTTCGCTACACTGACTGGAAAGGCGAAAGGCAACAGAAATTCAAACGAGGTTTTACAACAAAACGAGAAGCTCAGGAATGGGAAAGAGAGTTCCTATCTCAAAAGCAAGCCGATGTAACAATGTCATTCAGCACATTCTCCGAGCTTTACGAAAATGATATAAAACCACGATTAAAAGAAAACACTTGGATAACCAAAGAAAGTATTATTGAGAAAAAGATACTTCCGTATTTCGGCAGTAAAAGGCTTTGTGACATCACTGCAAAAAATGTAATCGAGTGGCAAAACGAGATCAGACAGCTAACTGACAAAAGAGGAAAAAAGTATTCTAAAACATATCTAAAAACTGTTCACAATCAATTAAGCGCTATGTTGAATCACGCAGTACGCTATTATGGTTTAAAATCAAATCCGGCTGCAATTGCAGGAAATATGGGAACCGAAGAACGCAAGGAAATGCAGTTTTGGACTTTAGACGAATACAAAAAGTTTTCAGAAGCAATGATGGATAAAACTGTTTCGTTTTATGCCTTTGAAATGCTCTACTGGTGCGGTATCCGTGAGGGAGAAATGCTTGCCTTAACTCCTAAAGATTTTAACTTCAACGCAAAAACCGTAACTATTAACAAGTCATATCAAAGACTTAAAGGCAGAGATGTTATTACCTCTCCGAAAACTAAAAAGAGTAACAGAACGATTAAAATGCCAAATTTCTTGAATGAGGAAATGCAGGAATATATAAATATGTTTTATTCGGCAGGTGAAGATGACAGAATTTTCCCTGTTTCAAAAAGCTATCTTCATCACGAAATGGACAGAGGGTCAAAAGCTGCTGGAGTAAAGCGTATAAGGATACACGATCTGCGTCACAGTCATGTATCACTTTTAATTGATATGGGATTCACAGCCTTGGCAATAGCAGACCGTTTAGGACACGAGAGCATAGAAGTAACTTACCGATATGCTCACCTGTTCCCATCAAAGCAGACGGAAATGGCAGAAAAGTTAGATTTATTAAGCAAAGGAGCTGTTTGAAATGTCAGAGAAAAACCGTGACGAACATAACCGCTGGAGAAATAAGACTGTAGCATTTCGTATGTCGCCTGAGGAGGCACAACTGCTTGACGATTATGTCAAATTATCAGGTCTTAACAAACAGGACTATATCATAAGCAGAGTGTTGCAAAGAGATGTTATTGTTAAGGGTAGTCCAAGAGTTTACAAAGCTCTGCGCAACGAGCTTATGCAACTAACCGAAGAACTGAAAAATCATACCGATGCCGATAATGAATTACGCTTGCTTTTAAAACAATCCCTGTCGATACTTTCCGAAATGAATAATACGACTTAAATTATGAATAAGCCCCGCAGGGCGCAAGGGCACTTTTGATGCGAAGTGTCAAAAGTGCTTTTGCGTTACTCTTGACAAGAGTAACAGAACTTCTGCGGTATAGCTGAAAGAAAATCATATGAAGGGAGATGATAATTAATGATTCTGACAAGTATAAGCATTGAACTGGGAAAAGGTGTTTTAAATCATAATAGCCGCAAATTCATTGCTGATAATGTTGATAAAAACAAGACAAAAGACAACATAGAATATGAAAATATCAGTCTTGAAAATGCGTATCACCATCTGTTTGATGAAGCCTTGAAACGGTATAATGACCGACAAAAAAGAAGCGACAGAAAAATAAAAAACTACCTTGAACATATCCAAAAAGGCAAACAGGAAAAGCCGTTTTATGAGATAATTGTTCAGGTAGGAAACAAAAGTGATATGGGTGTTAATACTCACAACAAAGACTTGTCAAAAACAATTCTCGATGAATATATGAAAGAGTTTAAGAAACGAAACCCTAACTTGTATGTTTTCAACGCTCATCTTCATATGGACGAAGCAACACCTCATTTGCATATTGACTTTATACCTTTTACAACAAACAGCAAAAGAGGTTTAGACATCCGTGTATCAATGAAGCAGGCGCTTTCAAGTCAGGGATTTAAAGGCGGCACCCGTGAAGAAACAGAATGGAGTCAGTGGGTAAATTCTGAAAAGCAAGAACTTTCAAAAGTAATGCTTGAACACAATGTTGAATGGGAATATCAAGGCAACGACAAGGAACATTTATCTATTCTTGACTACAAAAAGCAGGAAAGAACAAAAGAAGTTGCTGATCTGGAACGGCAGTGCAGCGTTTTAAAAGACAATATTGTAAATTTAGCAGACTGTAAAGAAAAAATTGAAGATGTGTTTTCCGAACAGCAATTTGATCAAACATATTCTCTCCCCGAACCTAATAAATTTGAAAATGCAAAATCGTATAAAAGCCGAATAGAGCCGATATTCTCCAAGCTTAAAGAATTTGCCAAAAGGTGCTTTATAAAATATTTCAACTATAAAAATCAGTACCGTGAAGCCAGCAGTAAAGTTCAAAATTTGCAAATGGAAAACCACGAGCTGAAACAGTTAAACACAAAATACCTCAAGGAAAATTTGCAGTTGAGAAAGGAGCTGAAAGATTTTAAAACAATTAAACGATTTTTAGGCAAGGACAAACTTGCTGACATTTTGTCACAAATTAAAAACCAAACGAAAAATAAGGAAAGGAACTTTAAATTATGAAAGACGAAAGAACAGAACTTACTTACAGACGAGTTGGCGAGGTTTATCTGCCAAATCTAATCTCATTAGATACCAATTACCCCATTGGCGTATGGGGGCAACGCCACAAAAACTATCTGTTAGAAAACCACAGACTTTTCTACTACAATCTTTTAACCACAGACAAGCTCAACTCATACCTCCACGAGATTGATGTAAGTGCAAAGAAGATGTACGACCGCCTGATAAAGCAAATGGCAGAGCAAGAAGGCGTAACAGAACAACTCAAAGCAGAAAATCAAATGGAATGGGTAGGCAGAATGAACAATATCGACAACCGTGCAAGGGAGATTGTGAATGCAGAAATAATTTATACTATAGCTTAAACAATTTGTAATATCAAAAATAAAAGTAATAACTGAAATCATATAGCTATTTTTTTTGCATATAATAGATATAGATTGTATTTTTTTGTTTAAATGATTGACAAATTCAATTTTTTGTGTAATATACATTGATGTCATTAAAAATCCGTGTTGAATTAGTGTATGCATTATGATACAATGATATTGAGGGGAGTGGTATTATGGCAAATGTATTCGATGTTGCAAAGTATATTTTAAGAAAAAAAGGTAGACTTTCAACAATGAAACTACAGAAATTATGTTATTATTCTCAAGCATGGTCTTTAGTTTGGGATGATGCTCCTTTATTCGATGAAGAATTTGAAGCATGGGCTAATGGTCCGGTATGCAGAGAGTTATTTTTAAAAACACAAGGGAAATTTTGGGTCAATGCTGATGATGAAAATGGTGATATAAGAAAATTAAAAAACTATCAAAAAGATACAATTGATGCAGTTTTAAATCATTATGGAAATAAAGACGCACAATGGTTAAGTCAACTTACTCATATGGAAGATCCATGGAAAAGCGCAAGAAAAGGTGTTCCTATGGGTGTTGGTTCAGATAACATTATAAGTAAGGAAAGTATGGCAGTATATTATAGTGGGCTCGAATAAAAATAAAAAAGTTCATCAAAAGAAGCAACCCAAGCCAGGTAAAACTCCATATTCTGCTAATCCTTCAAAAAGTAAAACGCCATCAAATTTTTACAATCCAGATAGCTACTACCATTTAAGTCCGTCGTGGAATTTTAAAACGGCAGACACCAAATTATGGGCTTTTACAAAAGAAAATATTGGAGAAGATATTTGGGATGAGATCATTCCTAAATTAGTTTCTTTCGAATCTCAAACTTGGAGTGATATACTAGTAAAATCTAAAAAACAAAATCATAGCATTGATACTGAAAAATTAAATAAAATAGCTCAACAAAGGTTGTTCGAAAAGTGTATTGAAGCTGAAGCTGTAATTTCTTTAAGATTATCTGGCAACCATAGAATTTATGGAACAATAGTGGATTCTGTTTTTAATATATTATGGTATGATGATGATCATGGGGATAATACTACATGTGTTTGTAGATCTGCAAAAAGACATACATAATTTTTATTGGCAGTTGTATATTACAACTGCCATTTTTACGTGATAATAGCAAAAAACAAACGGGGTTATAAATTAATATTTTTATAATAATTCAAAGAGCAACTTTAAATGTGTGTATTTTCAGTATTGAAAATTGTAATGTAATATTTAAATTAATCAATACAAACCGTGTAATAGAAATTGTAAATACTGAAATAAAATTTTAAAAATAACATTAGTTCAAAAATGATATAAAATTCATTTACATATTATTTTGCTTCTTCCCTTGCTTTTGTTCGCATTTCAGTATATAATTATTTCATTGAAGTGTGGAGGTCTATATGAATTATTTAAGTGTCGTTCAAACTGCAAAAAAATGGGATATGACACCTCGAAGAGTACAGGTCCTTTGTAATGAAGGACGAATAGAAGGTGCTCAGCGTGTAGGTAATGTGTGGACGATTCCTGAAAATGCAGAAAAGCCAGAAGATGCAAGAAAAAAAGTAACAAGTAAAAACAAACGAAAAAATACTAATATATCTATTGAGCGAGTTTGGGCTATGCCTAATAAAAATACATTTGATATTAAACCTATCCGCGAATTGATAACCGATGAACTAACTGAAGGTTTATGGATTGATCCATTTGCTAATCAAAATAAACTTGCAACAGTTACAAATGATCTTAATCAAGAATTTGATACGGATTATCACTTAGATGCACTGGATTTTATGAAAATGTTTGATAGTGATTCAGTTGATGGCGTTTTATATGATCCTCCATATTCCCCAAGACAGGTTAGTGAATGTTATAATAATGTCGGATACGATGTTACGTGGGATACTACTAAGGCTTCTTTTTGGGGTAATCATAAACGAGAAATTTCTCGTATAGTTAAGTTAGGTGGAAAAGTTATTACGTTTGGATGGAACAGTGGTGGCATTGGATATAAGTACGGATTTGAAATCGAAAGAATCTTACTTGTTCCTCATGGAGGATGGCATAACGATACTATTTGCACTGTCGAAATAAAAACGCACGAAGGAGAAATTCCAAATTTTAAGGATCAAAAAATAAATATGGCTGAAAATAATTCTAAAAAACCTACTATAACACAACAGGATGAAAAATTAATATCTGCCCTTTCTTCATTGCCTAACAATTATTGGGATTTTAAAGACAATGATGTTAGAGAGTATACACATGGGATTCATAATTATCCTGCAATGATGGTATGTCCAATTAGCCGTAATATAATTAAACTAGTAAAAGAAATTCAGAATGTAGATACTATTTTTGATCCATTTGCAGGATCGGGCACGGTCTTGGTAGAAGGAATGCTTGCAGGAATAAAGAATATTTTTGGTAATGACATAAATCCTTTAGCATTGTTTTTAAGCAAGGTAAAAACCACTCGATTGGATATAACTCAACTACAGAAATCAACACAATTATTGTATAATCGCATTGAAAATATCTACAATCAATATGCATTCAAAATCAATAATGTAGATGAAATAATGCAAAGTGTATATAATTTAGATTTAACTTCCAAAAATGGCTGGGGTTCGGAATCACCAAAATATTTGCGAAAATATGTGCAAGATAATTGCATTAATATAGAAATTCCAGAGTTCAAAAATATTGGATACTGGTTTATGCCTCGTGTGATTTTATTGCTATCTATAATAAAGGCAGAAATAAATAATATTTCTAATAAAGATATACGAGATTTCATATTTGTCGCATTTAGTGAAACTATTCGATTCGTTTCTAATAGGCGAAATGGCGAATTTAAAATGTTTCGTATGCCAGCAAGTAAGGTAGAACAATTCAAACCAGATGTAATCAAAGAATTCAAAACGATTTTAAATCGCAATATAGAAAAGATGAACGATTTTGATGAAGCTTGCAACGAATTAGAAAGTAAATCAAATGTTTTGATATATAAAAATAATGCGACAACTCTTGAAGATGTACCAAACAATTCAGTAGATTTAGTTATAACCTCCCCACCTTATGGAGATAGCAGAACAACAGTTGCATATGGTGAATATAGCAGATTATCTTTACAGTGGATAGATTTATTTAATTTGTCTGAAAAAGAAATTATGGGTATAGATAAAACGCTAATGGGTGGTAATAAATATAGAAATGGTTTTGAATTCACTGTACCTAGTAGCACTTTGAGAAAGTCTCTTGAAAAAATTAAGGATATTGATTTAGAGCGTGCTGGTGATGTGTACAGTTTTTATTTAGATCTATGTAACTCTATTGAAGCCATTTCAAATAAAACTAAGTCGGGAGGATATCAATTTTGGGTAGTGGGGAACAGGACAGTTAAAGGAGAGGTTTTGTTGACTAATCAAATTATATCTGAAATAGCTAGCAAATATAGTTTAGAGCATATTTATACCATCAATAGAAATATTGTTAATAAAGTTATGCCTTCAAAAAATTCACCTACTAATAAAAATGGAGTAAAATCTTCAACTATGACCAATGAACATATTGTAGTTTTGAGAAAAAAATAAAGCACTGTACTTTAATACAGTGCATTATTTTTAAACAATTCTATTTTGTATTTTAAACAATAGATGTTGATCTGTTTCACGAATCCTAAATCCAGTTCCGTGGTCATGAGTTTTGCCCTTGTTTTTACCATTATGATATTGACCAATTCGCAAATCAACATAAATTTTACCGCTTTCAAGAAGTTTGATAAAAGCATCATAGTCAAATCCAGATACCTCGTATGCTTCAATAAAATGGAATTCTTCTGAAACTCCACTACCTCTATTTAATGCTTTGGCATATACAAATTTATTTTTGTATTTTTTCTCAAAACATCTCTTTAAGGCTTCTCTTGACCAATATATATTTTCAATAATTTCTTGGGACTCTATATAAATACCATTTTGCTCACAATGGATTTTTAACATGTTTCCTGTATTAGCAATTGGTGTAAATCTATCCGCAGACAATGTTGAATGAAGTACTTTTTCATCATTATCGTAAGCACTACTAGAGTATCCGTATTTTTCACGGAGATATGTATTGGATTTTGGAGGCTGAGGAGCACGCGTAAACATTGTAAGCATGCTAGGCGAATTAATTCTACATGACTTCAATTCATAATCACCAAAATCAGGTTGGTCAAGATTATTTTCAGGAATTCCTAATAAATCTTCCAATGTTTTTCCTATACCTGTTGGACCTGATCTATGGGTTTTAACCCATCCCAATTCTTTGATTTTAGTATATTCTTTAACAAAATCTTCAAGTGTCACAATCATAACTTGTCCTCGCTTTCAATAAAAAGTTTATATGTTTCTATACCAAGTGCATCGGCAATTCTTTGTATATTTTCTAAAGAAATACTTCTACGATAACATTCAATTGCACTAATATATGTGCGGTGCATACCACATTTATTGGCAAATGCTTCTTGTGATATTCCCATTGCAGTGCGATATTTTTTTAAATTGTCTCCAAAGACTTTTATAATGTCCATAGTTGCAATCCTCCCAATTTTATATTATAATAAACATGAACACTATAAGTCTACACACAATAAGTATCTAACAAGGATGTTAAAGATATGATTAAATCCATTGAAATGAAAAACTGTGCCACATATTCGGTTGAAGGTGTTAATATTGATAATTGCCAAAGAGTAAACTTCTTTTATGGACCTAATGGTAGCGGCAAATCTACAATCAGTAATTTCTTACATAATCAAGTTGCTCCTCAATATTCGTCTTGTAAGATAAAATGGGAAAATGATACGCCTACGGATATTGTTGTTTATAATCGAGATTTTCGTACTCGCCATTTTAAAGAAGATATTGCCGGTGTGTTTACTTTAGGTGAAGCAACAATTGAGGAAATCAAGTCTCTTGAAGAGATGAAAAAAGAGCGAGACAAAAAGCAAGAGGACTATGTTGGCAAGATAAATAGCTTAAACAAGAAAAAAGACGAAGAACAATCGCATAAAGATGAATTTAGGGATACAGTTTGGAAGGCCATTCTTAAACAAAATGAGACAGATTTTCAAGAAGCATTTAGTGGATTCAGAGGTAATAAAGAAAAGTTTCGAGATGAAGTTATTGAGAGATATAAAAAGTCCCATTCTTCAAGTGAAACAAGAGAGTCCTTGAAGAAATGTTATAACGCCCTATTTTCAAACAAACCTGAAAAAAGCAATACTATTGATATATCTATTTCACATTTAATTTCTGAACTTGAGGCAATAGAAAAAGATTTAATCTGGGAAAAAGTAATTGTTGGAAATAAGGATGTTCCTATTTCTAAGCTTATTAATTTTCTTGACAATGCAGATTGGGTTAATAGAGGACGTTCGTATATTCGTGAAAATGGCACATGTCCTTTCTGCCAACAAAACACTATTTCTGAAGATTTTAAACAACAATTAAATTCTTTCTTTAGCGGCGAATATGAAAGAAATATAGAACATATAAAAAATTTAATCGAAAAGTATAAAAGCGTTTCTGATTTATTGGTTTCACAGTTATCAAATGTCACATCAAATGATGTTGCGGTAAGTGTGGGATATTTAGATATTCAAAAATATAATATATTATTAGATACATTGAAGGTACTATTTTCAAATACACTAACAGAAATGTCATCGAAAGAAAAAGAAGCAGGTAAGAAGGTGACTTTTCCCGATAGTACTTCAAAAGTAAATGATTTGTTGAATATGATATCAACCGCTAATAGCAATATTAATAACCATAACAAGATGGTTGATAATTACAATGAAGAGAAAAAAGCTTTAGTGGATGCTGTTTGGGAGTTCCTAATGGATGAACAGGAAGCACTAATAAGTGGATATATTAATGATTTATCTAACTTCGAAAAAGCAAAAACAGGAATACAAGATGGTATCTCTCAATGTAAAAAGCAGTTAGATGAGCTTGATAGTAAAATCTTCGAAGCAGGCAAAAACATTACGAGTGTACAACCCACTGTAGACGAAATTAACCGTTCTCTAAAAGCCTACGGTTTCACTAACTTTCAAATTGTCCAATCGCCAACAAAAGAAAATTTTTATCAAATTCAGCGTATGGATGGAACACTTGCTACAAATACATTGAGTGAAGGTGAAGAAACCTTTATATCATTTTTGTATTTTCTACAGTTTGCTAAAGGTTCAATAAATGCTGCAAAAGTGTCATCAAAAAAGATTTTAGTATTGGACGATCCCATATGTAGTTTAGATAGTACTGTTTTATACATAGTTAGTTCTATGGTAAAAACATTGATTAAAGCTGTTCGAGAGGGCAAATCGGATGTAGAACAGATTTTTATTCTCACTCATAATGTGTTTTTTCATAAAGAAGCATCGTTCATTAATGGTAGAATAACGGAATTAAACGATGTTAATTACTGGATTATAAGTAAAGATAATAATATCTCTTCTGTAAGAAGTTTTGGCAAAGTTAACCCAATAAAGACTTCATATGAATTGTTGTGGCAGGAATTAAAAACCAATACTAACGCATCTTTGGTTACAACTCAAAACGTAATGAGAAGAATTATAGAGAATTATTTTGGAATATTGGGGAAAAAAGTTGATGATACGATAATAGATTCTTTTAATACTACAGAAGAAAAAATAATATGTCGTTCATTAATAAGTTGGATTAATGACGGTTCTCATTCTATACCTGATGATTTTTATATTGATAGCTATACTGATTCTGTCGAGCGATATAAGCAAGTATTTAAAGACATCTTTGTAAAAATGGGTCATGAAGCGCACTATAATATGATGATGTCATAAACCATATTTTGATAGCACTCAAGTGATAGCTATTTGATAGCAGAAGTCAATATACCTTATAGAATTAAGATAATATGTATCATTTTATATCAAATTAAATCAAAATTCCTAAACGAAATTAGTTAATATCTGTTTTGTACTTAGGAGTGGGAATGATACAAACATGAAATTGACTCCTGAAATCCGAAAGTTATATGGATTTCGGGAGTTAATTTTTTAGATGAAATCGTTTTATCTTTATGCCGTTGCAATATGTGCCGGGATAAGGATGAATGGAACAAAATCCGAACGGCTGTGCTTTGGTTTTTACTTTTAAGAGCAATATTCGAATGGGTGGAATTTTATCCGGCAATATGTTAAAGTTAAACAGTAATATTGTTTCGTGGGTAGGAGTCAAAATGGAATTACGTATTGCTACGCCTAAAGATATAGCAGTCATTCAGCAGCTACGTATAAAAATGCTTAGGGAAGTTGCCGGAGATCTGCCGGGGAACCTGCCCCAAGCCATTTTTGAATATTTGAATACGCATCTTCAAGACGGGAGCTGCCTTTGTGCCTTGATTGGGGCGGACCGGAATGTGGTCGGTAAGGCTATGCTTTGCATTTATGAAGTGATGCCGGATGAAGTGAACACAACGGGGAAATGCGCCACTTTATTTTCCGTTTATACACTTCCGCAGTTTAGAGGGCACGGCTATATGGAAAGGCTTTTGCGTTTTCTGCTGGAAAAAGCAAAAGAATTGGGCGTAACGGAAGTGCTTGCTTGTGCTGAAATCAAAGCGATTCCTTTATATAAACGGATCGGATTCAAATTGAAAGAACAGGAAATGTATATAAGGCTGTGATCTTTAAGATGACGGTATATTGTTTTTTACGCTGTATGGATAACATGTAACAGGAGCACTGTGCGTACAAATTGTAAAAACCACATTTTTACTTTCCTAAAGAAAACAAATTTTGTTGAAATCGGGTCTTTTGAGGTGAGAGGGTTGCGTTGTGCAGAATTGAAACAAGACTTGTTTTCCTTATTGGCGGAAAACGGTGCGGAGTTAATGGGCGTTGCCGATCTGTCCGATATTATAAGCGGAGAAATGCAAACGGGTGTATCACAGTGGCTGTTTCCGTTCCCATCAATATTGTGAAGGATTTACAGACTGCGCCGACAAAGGAATATTATGACGCATATTACACCTTGAACGCAATGCTGGACGATATCGTTACATGCGGAGCAGAATTTTTGAAAGAAAACGGCGATCAGGCGTTTGCGAACACCACAAAAGTTGTGAAACAGAATGATAACTGGTGCACACCGCTTCCGCACAAAACGGTTGCCGCACGCGCCGGATTAGGCTGGATCGGTAAGAATTGTTTGCTTGTTACTGAGCAATATGGCAGTGCGGTTGTCAAGTTTTCTAACGAATGCTCCCATGCCTGCAGAAAAGCCGGTTAATGAGAGCAAATGCGGGAAATGTCCGGCTTGCGTACAAAAATGTCCGGCAAAAGCGCTGACAGGCGTTTTATGGAATAGAACGATCCGCCGTGAACAGATTCTTCGCAAAGAGGATTGTAAAGAAATGCAGATCCAAAGAATGAAAAAGGCAACAGGCATTGCAACGGATCTGTGCGGACTGCGTTTTGCCGTATGTCCTTATATGCAAAGATTTGTAAATCGTAACACACATATATAGTATACAAAGTTGAATCGCAAACAGGTTTTCAGTATGAATGTTTTTAAGATTGAAAACAAAACGGTATCTGTTTACCCCGGCATGAACGCGGGGGCGCCGATGATCTATCTCCATACCTTTGCGGGCGAAGGGGAGCAGGTGCATCGGATCCTGACGGAGAAGAACCATACAAATAGAACGCTTGTTGCAATAAGCGGGCTGGATTGGAACCACGATATGGCGCCGTGGGATGTTTCGCCGGTCTTTAAGAACAATGCGCCGCTCACAGGCGGAGCAGACGCATATCTCCGTCTTCTTACCAAAGAGATCGTGCCGGAAGTGGAAAAACAAATGGCAGCCAAGCCGGCATGGCGTGGACTTGCAGGCTACTCGCTTGCCGGTCTGTTTGCGGTGTATTCCATTTATCATACCGATCTCTTTTCCGCAATTGCCAGCGTATCCGGCTCTTTGTGGTATCCGAATATCATGGATTATCTTTTTTCTCATAATATGAAGCGCGTGCCGGATTTTATGTATTTTTCTCTTGGGGATAAAGAGCATAAGACACGCAACCCGTTTTTAAAAACGGTGCGCCAAAATACGATGGAGGCGGAAGAATTTTACCGCTCGCAAGGAATCAAAACCGTATTTCAGATGAATCCCGGCAATCATTATCAGGACCCGGCGGCAAGGACTGCTGCCGGCATTGCATGGCTTTTGAGCCAATAAAACGATTTTGCATTCGGCAATAAAAAATCCCTGACGTCATTTAGAACTGTCAGGGATTCTTTCATTTGTTTAAACGGTCTGCGCCGCGGTTTCTCTTGCAACGATCTCGTTATAAAGTTCTTTGATCTCGTCAAAGTGTGTGTAATTTTCTGCCTGTCTCAACAGGTTGCGGGCATCCAAATACGGCTTAGCGGACCGGTTGTAGTTGGTGCGGTGATTTTGTTCATCGCGTATTTTTTTGTTGAGTTCTCTGAAATCCGCCTTAAGAGATTTGATCTCGCCTTTAATGCGGTGAATTTCGCTCTTGTTTTTCGTTTCCTGCGCCTCATAAAGGCTCTTGTAAAGATTATCCTCTTTTTTGTCGTACTGTTCTTCTGTTTCAAACAGTGCGTTGAGTTTTGTGTCGTCAGGAACGGCAATCGCATTCGCGCCGTAATATTTCTCCTGATATTTTCTTGCAGTGAGCCTTGTTCTGGCAAAATGCACCATATACTGGCGGAATTCTTTTTCCGCTTCCGTGCCTTTCGGCAGGCGCTTGGCGTCTTTCAGTTTCTTTCTCAGTTCGCTGATGCTGTGCGTGCCGAGCCCTTCCAGACCTTCTTCATAGATCTTTTGCGCGTGTTCGGTTTGCAGTTTGCCGAAACTTGTGTCAAACCGGCTGATCTCTTTTAAAACAAACGGCGCCAGTTTGATCTCCTGATTGCGGAGTATTGCCGCTCTGCGGTCTTCTTTGGCAAGTTTAACGGCCTCTTTAACGGCGTCTTTTTTATTTTGTTTTGCCTGCTTTACAGCGGCTTTGATCTGCTCTTTTGTGCCGGTTGACGCCTTGGCGTTGTCAATGGCGGCATTGAGTTGTTCATCTGATTTTGCTTTTTTCTTTGCCGCCTTAATTCCGTCTTTTGTGATCTTGGCGGGTTCTTCATTTACAATCTCTTTTGCGTTTTCAACCATGTCCACTACTTCTACAAGATTGTCATCGCTGAGCGCATGATTGCCGAAATCCTCAAAGAAAGCGCGGATCTTAAGAACACGCACCATGCCTTGCTGTTTCAGCTCCGTAAGGTCATAAAAGAAATAGGGAACAACGTTGATAAACGCGCCGATCATAGACGCTATGATCAAAACGCCGCACATGGTTTGCAGGATATTGCTGTCATACAGTGAAAAATACGATATGCTGGAAGTATCCGCCTGTGCAATGACTTCTTTTACAACAGAGCCGTTGCGGAGCACTTTGTTCATAACTTCCGGATCGTTCATGACCTGGGCGGCAGTTTCCGTGTTGATGCCGAACTTGTCATAAAGCAGGTTCACAATACCGCTGCTGGCAACGGTTACAAGACCTCCTATGGCTGTAATGGTAGAGAACATGCCGTCGATTCTTTCGCCGCTGACATACTGCTGGTAATCTCTGATATCCGCGTTTACGGAGGGTGTAAGGATCTGCATAAATGCATTCATCAAGTTGTTCATCCAGTAGCATATAACAAGCAGGATGATCGGGATCCAGGTGTTCAGGGCGCTGTTGCTTTCTCCGGTCATATCGATCGTTCGGATAACGGGGAACATCAGCCCGATAAAGACGATGTTGAGTACGTTTGTGGAGATCAGCACGAACCGTTTGCCCCATTTTCTGATGGCGAACGGCGCGATCAGCATGCCCACCAAGCCGGCGTTCTGGCAGATCAGTGTGATCACGGAGTTTACGGCGCCGTTATAGATTCCGCCGTAGTTGTAGAGCCAGTTTAATACGACCGTCATGGAGGATTCAAGGAAACCGAGCCATGTTGCCATGGCGATTACCCAGAAGTATTTGTTGCGCAGAACTTCACGCAGCGAATCCATAAACTTGATCTGGATAACGTGCGTTTTTGCCTGCACGATCTTTTCTTTTGTGTTTACATACACCACAATGCTCAGCATAACGGAAAGTATGGCAAGCGGCGGATAGATATATCTGTAAAGCCGGATGTCGTACATATTGTTGTTGGTAAACAACTGGGCAAAGATCGGCATCGCAAGGCTCAGAATGGACGGCGCAAGCGAATAGATAACGCCCTTGATCGTTGAAACGTCTGCTCTTTCCTGTGTATTGGGGGAAAGAACATGGATCAGGTTGTCATACGCTTCAGAAAAGAAATAGTAAAAGAAATTCTGAATAAAATTGAGCACCAGGATGATCGCGCAGGTAATGACGTATGCTCTCGGCTTGCCGAATACGGTGCCCTCGCCGAAGAGCGCGCCGAACTGGTTGTACGGGAACCAAACGAAAAGAATGGTAACGATCGCGCTGGGTATGCCCATTTTTACTATGTAAGGCCGGTATTTGCCTTCCTTGCTGCGGGTGTTGTCTATGATATTTGCCCGAATTCCGGAAAGCGGAATGTTTACGATAACGGAAATGAAGTACATGATGTACATATCGATCGGCTCAACGCCGAGTGTGTTTCCGATCAGTACGTTCGTTGCGGACAGGATCATGTTCGTTGCCATAACGGCAAGGAACTTTACACCTATGCCGCCGCCTGCATAGGATACGATTTCTTTAAAAGGCATGTAACGCCCTTTTGGCGGCTCGTTCCAGTGCATTTTTACGTCTTTAACAAGCCCGCCTACTTTTGCTTTTAGGTTTGCCAAACCCTTACCCCCTAAAATACGAGCGGTTTCAAGCCGCCCTTGATCAGTTGTCGTTTCCTTTTATCCACTCTGTTGAAAAGGAAACAAATTTTATTTCCCTGCATGCAGTGTCCGGCTCAAACAAAACGCCGATTTCGCCGTTTTGCATCTGCGCCGCCGCGCTGTATACAAAGTCTCCTGCTTTGATCTGCCTTGCCCAGGCGAAGGTTTCGCCGTCATCCTCAGACAAACGAACGGTGCCGTTTTGGCGTTTCTGCCTGTCTGCCGGGTTTATGAACACCACCGTCGGCTTTTGTGTGCCGGTCAGTTTGATCACGCTCATCTGGCAGATCGGCTGGGGCAGATCCTCGTCCAGCCGGTAGTCATGCCAGCTTTCGCCGCCGTTATCGCTGTATGCAACTGCGGCGCTGTGCCGCGCGTCATGATTACGCATAAAGTATTTAAGCCTGCCGCCCTCCTGCTCTATTAACTGAGATTCGGTCAGCATGTCTTTTGCTTTAATCGTCATGCAGTCTGCGCGTTTTCCGCCTATGATTCTGGTGTTGTTCGGCGTTTCGCCCATCGTCCAGCTTTCGCCGCCGTCATCACTGTAAATGACTGTGCAGGACAGCCGCAGCGGAAATGTTCTGGTTCCAAAATAGACCGGCACAACGATACGCCCCGCGTATTTCCCGCTTTTGATCTCTATGCCGCAGCCGGGGCCGGGGCCTATGAAACTCATGCTGCTTTTTTTTACCATTTTGTTCAGCGATCTCGGTTCAGACCACGTCTTGCCGTTGTCGTCGCTGTAGACCATCATCAGATAAGAAGTGCTCTCTTCTTTAAATCTGCCGCCGGTGTAGATGTTGCCGCAACGCGTGCCGTTTTTGAATACGTCTCCGTTTTTATCAACGGTATACGGCGTTTCGCCGCCGTTTCTTTTATACAGTTTTTCACCTTTCAGTATGTATCTTGAAAATCTGCCGTTTACATATTTGTTGCCGTTTTCGTCTTCGCCTCGGCTCTTTTTGCTGTTTCGGATGCCGATGCCTGCCGGCGTATGGGAATAGATCAGAATGACCCTGCCCGTCTTTTCGCTGTATACCATAACGGGGTCTATGGCGGCGGAAGACCGCATCTGCTTTGTGCCGTGTTCCTGCACAGCAATTGCCATATCCGTCCATGTTCTGCCGCAGTCAAAACTGCGGCGGATCACCTTGTCTATCCGGTTTGGATTGTCCATGCCGGAGCAGTAACGCGCGTCTGCGCAGGCAATCAGCACGCCGTCTTTTGCCGTAATCAGAGAGGGGATCCTGTAGTATTTTGACGGCCCTTTGATCTCAGGCCCGAATACGGTTTGAAATTCCATTCGTTTTACCCCTCCTTCTCAAAACAAACATATTGGAACTATTATAGCAAAACGAATCCTTGATATCAAGACATTTTCGTGGTTTAAAATGATAATAATATTGTAATTTATAATAATTACAGTATCTATATAAGTATGTGCTTGACTTTAATTTTTTTATGTGTTATGTTACACAGCAAGGCTGTTTTTATGCCGTGATTTACAATATTGTTTGTGAAAGGAGATTTTTATGGAATCAAAGGCATTGTTTTCAAAAACACCGCCGGTAAAACTGTTTTTTATCGCTGCTTTTCCGGGTGCTGTCAGTATGCTGGCATCCGCGCTTTATCAGATGATGGACGGCGTGTTCGTCGGCAGATTTTTGGGAGAAACGCCTTTTGCAGCCCTTAATCTCGCAATGCCGTTCGTAATCATTAATTTTGCGCTTGCGGATCTGATCGGCGTAGGCTCGTCCGTTCCTATTTCCGTAAGCCTCGGCAGAAAAAAAGAGCAGGAGGCAAACAACATCTTCACCTGCGCATGCCTGATGATCTTTATTGCCGGCATTGTAATGGGCATTATCCTGTATGCGGCGGCGCCGTTTCTGATGCGCGCCATGGGCGCGGACGGCGATTTTGCTGATTTTGCCGTTCAGTATCTGCGTGTTTACGCGATCTGCTCGCCGGTTACAACGATCGTTTTTGCTATGGATAATTTCCTGAAAATCTGCGGCAAGATCAATACAAGTATGTTTTTGAATATTTTTATGTCCGTTTTAAGTATGGGGCTTGAATTTCTGTTTCTCGCGGTTTTAAAATGGGGCATATGGGCGGCGGCGCTTGCCACCTGTATCGGTATGCTTACCAGCGTGCTGCTTGCGCTTGTTCCGTTTTTAAGGGGCGGGCTCCAGCTTAAATTCTGCCGCCCGCGTTTCAGCGTTGCCATGATCAAGCGCATCATCGCCTGCGGCAGCCCCAACTTTCTGAATAATATCGCGGGGCGTATCACTTCCATTATCATGAACTTTATTCTGGTTCGCGCAGGCGGCGAAACGGCGGTTTCCGTTTACGGTATCCTGATGTATGTGGAAGGATTTATTCAGCCCCTGCTTTATGGCATGTGTGATTCTTTGCAGCCTGCGGTTGGCTTTAACTGGGGCGCCGGGAAATATTCGCGCGTTCGCGCCATAGAAAAATGCTGTTTCATCGCAAGCGCAGTTGTTTCCGTACTGTCCGTTTTTGTGATCTGTTTCCTGCCGAGTCAGATCACCACGCTGTTTATGGGCAGCGGCAGCCGGGCGGTGTTTGAAATGTCCGTTGCCGCTCTGCCGATCTTTGGCTTAACGTATATCACGCGCTGGTTTTCGTTTGCAACGCAGAGCTATATGCTGGCGGTCGAAAAGCCGCTCCCCGCGTCGCTCATCTCGGTAAGTACGGCGCTGATCTTCCCCGTGATCCTAATCTTTACGCTTCAGTCTTTCGGGCTTACGGGCATCTGGTTCAACTTCGCCGGAACGGCAATTTTGGCGGCAATCCTGTCCGCCGTGATTCTGATCGTTCTGCGCCGTTCGCTTTCCCGGCAGGATGTGCAGGAGAGAAAAGATTCCGCTGACGCGTTTGCGTAGAAACGGGGTGGTGTTTTGAGAAGAAAAGAAAGAGAAGTAACAGATCTTCAAAAAATAGAGCAGGTGCTTGCCGAGTGCGCCGCCTGCCGCATCGCGCTTTGGGATGAAAACGCGCCCTATATCGTGCCTCTGAGTTTTGGTTATGAGATCGGTGAAAACGATTTGATTCTCTATTTTCATTGCGCAAATGCGGGCAAAAAGATCGATCTGATCAAAAAAGATCCGCGGGCAGGTTTTGAAACAGACGTTTTCCGGCAACTGGTAACGGCTGAAAAAGCCTGCGGCTACACGGCAAAATATGCAAGCGTTACCGGCTGGGGAAATATAGAGATCGTAACGGACAGCCGTGAAAAGGCAAAAGGCCTTGCCGCCGTTATGCGTCACTATACAGGCAGATCGGATTTTGATTTTTCACCCGCGGAATGCAGCGCCGTGTGTGTTTTGAAACTCACCGCCGGGGCGTTTTCCTGCAAGGAAAATGTGTGATATCATAAATAAATCAGCGCCGGAACCCGTTCCGGCGCTTTCTTGCTTATTTTCTTTATTTGCTGTATTTCAGCCCCTTTTTCAGACCCAATATGATCTGCGGCAACGCCGTAAAATTCGCGCGGCGCTCGCAAAAAAATTTTGTAAAAGGATAAAGGCAAAGTTTTCGCCGCCCCTGACAGGTGATTTTTTGTGCATTTTCGAGTTTTTAAAGGAGCGAAAAGGGCGGGAAACAAAAAAATGGCTATTTTTTGGGTAGTGGTTTGTATTCGTTTGTAAAACAGAGCAGATAATCTGCGGACACGTTATATAGTTTGCATACTTTTATTATAAATCCTGCTTTTACTTCGTTTATTCCTGTTTCGTATCGCCTGTATTGTTCTCTTTTAAGATTTAATAGTTTGGCTACTTGTTCTTGTGTAAGATCTCTATCTTTTCTTAAGTCCTCTAATCTTTGTGTATATTGCATAAAATCACCTCGCTATTTTTGTGATTTTATGTTATCAAAAAATGCTACAGAAGTGTTGCAAATGCAATAGAAGTGTGGCATTGTATATTCATGCTACAGAACTGAGGTGTATGAAATTCGTTAATCAAATGTCTCAAACGTTGAATAAGTCAACAATACGCGCACTGTATAGCGCGATTGAATTTGCTGTTGATGAAAGATTCACCCGGTTCTTGGATAAATAGATTTTTTTGAATTTATTACATTGAAAGAATGCCGCAATGTTTTTCAATTATAACAATTTATTCCGGATAGGTAAGGCCTTTTGGAAGACACAGAATATAATCCGCTGAAACTTTATAAAATCTGCACAGGGCAATCAGTTGTTCCGTCGGCAATCCTCTTACGCCTCTTTCGTATTGTGAATAGGTGATCTGACTCACCTTCAGTTCTTTGGCAATTTTCTCCTGCGTTAGGTCTCTGTCTTCGCGTAATGCTTTCAGTCTGTCCGTATACTTCAAAGCGCTCACCCCTGAATTTAATATAAGATAATTCATATTGAACTATTGATTTTTAATTCAAAATGAATTAAGATTATTTTATAAAATATATTTTGGTGGTGATTTTGTGAGTGAGAGTATACAGAATAACAAAAATACACAGGTTAGGGTCATAGATAATATACCCGTTTATAATCTGCAATATGCGTTTATCAGTTTGTGGGAAAGTGTTCCGCCGGAAAAACTTTCCGATACTTCCCGGCGCCTGTTTAAAGAACTTTGCAGCAGCTTGGAGCACGATTACGGCGGCGATCCGGGTGATCAGATCAGAAGTGAAACTTTAATCCGCCTGAATATCGTTGATGAAAAAACCGCACGGAAAAGCAGAAATGCTCCTCTTGTGAAAACGATGAATGAAAGGCTCAAACAGAAAAAAGCGGCAAATAAAAAAACGGACGTGTGATCACGTCCGTTTTTCAGTTCATCACTTCAGTGCCCGCATACAGGGCGCCAAAACAGTATTTGTGTTATTTCTTTTCCGTAATCTCCAGTTTGGCTTTTGCCTTTTGGAACTGCCGCGGCAGTTCCGCTTTGGAAAGCCCTTTTACCGCTTGTTCGCTGCCTGCGTTTACGGCGGTCCCGTAATACCAGCATTTGTAATTGAGCACTTCCAGCGTTTCCGCCAGTTCCGCCATTTGTTGTTTTACCGCTTTGCGGCGGTTTTCAAACAGTTCCTGCCGCTCTTTTAAAGAACGGTCGCCCTCTGCCGACATTTTTATGTATGATTTTATTTCTTTGATGGAAAGGCCGGATCTTTTCAGGCAGTTGATCAGTTTCAGTGTGGCAAAGTCTTCTTCCGTAAACATTCTGATCCCGCCGCTGGAGCGCTCCACAAACGGCAACAGCCCCTCTTTGTCATAATATCTGAGCGTTGACGCGTGTATGCCAAGCTCTTTTGCCATTTCCCCAATCGTATAGAGCATGTTTGCACCTCTTAAACTTATATCCTTAAAGTTACTTTAAGATATATTTTAAACTTTATGCATTATGCTGTCAAGATTACAGCTTTTTCAGTTCTTTAAATGCCGTGCGGTAAAGTATGCCGCTTATGATCGTGTTGCGCCAGTATCCGAAATGGCACGGCGTATACCGGTAATATTTTTCGGTCTCCATAATCAGCGCCATCATGGCAAGGGATGCGGCATATCTGATCTTTTCTTCTCTGCCTGTCCTGATTTTCACGGCGGAAACTCTGTTGTGCGCCTGAACGGAATGTTTCTTTTCAAGCGGCGTTAAAAAATCAAGGCAGCAAAAATCAAACAGGGGGTCGCCCCAAAAACTGCGCTCCGGGTCTATCCATGCGTATTCCACCTTTTGATTTTTTCGGCGGCAAATTACGTTTGCCGCCCAGATATCATAATTCACCATGGTGCAGGGCGCTTTTTCAAAAATGTTTTTTCCGCGGTCTATGCACCCAAGAAACGTTTCTCCGCGCCGGCTGCGCCTGCCCTTTTTTGCGCAGTCGCTTAAAAGGTTTTTCACGGCGGCACGCAGCGCAAGATACCAGTTGTCATACATCTTGTTTTGGATGTATCCGAATTTTTTGCCTGTGATATTATGAATTTCGCCTGCCATTTCAGCCAAAATGTTTTGAGACTGTGTTTTTTCGTCTTTAGAAAAAGCAAAGGTGTCCATCTGCTCTCCCTCCAGCTTTTCCATAATAAACCAGTCCGCGTCAATGAGCCTGCGGCTGAAATCCCGGTGGTAAACAGTCGGCACGCGAATGGAGGTGTTTTTTCTGATCTGCTCATACCAGTAGAGTTCGGCTTTCATCATGCCGTTTTCATATTGCATGACTTCTGCCCGGGACGGCGGTGAGATTTTCAGCGCGGTCGGTCTCCCGTCCGCAACCGCCTCATATACGGCGTTGAACTCACCGTTTCCAAGCAGTTTTATGCCCGTTACCTGTTTGTATCCGGCGCTCAGATAGAGTTTTCTGATTGTTTCATCATCCGTGAGAAATTTGGTCTTGCTTTTCATGACGTCCGCCTCCTCTCTGTTTTTAATATAAAAAGGAACGGATGAAAAGTCAATAAAAAGAGATGCAAATACCTCAAATCCGCTCAGTTTAACAGATTTCGGGTGTTTTGTTGGTGATCCTGCACAAAGATTCAGCCTAATTTTGTACGATAACGCAAAAAGATTGAATTGTTAAAATATTTACAAAAACATATTAAATGTTATATAATTTAATAGGGTCTTTGTACCTTTAAAAAATTTTTGTTTAAGGAGTAAATATATGGAAGTTGTTGCACAAAGAGTGTTTGAGCCTTTTTATATGTGGCTTGACATTGCGTTTCTTGTGGTCTACGCCGGGCTGCTGCTTTATAAGAAAAAGTATGCAACCGTGATTGTGGGCTTTCTTGCCGGCATACTCTATCAGGTTGTGGATTACGGCATTTTTCATCTTGCCACGCACTCCCGCTCTATCTCAGAGGGGCACAGCCTGTTCTGGGTGCTTTTGTGGATGAGCATGAGTTACGGATTTACGAATTTCACCTGGATCTGGCTTTGGATCTCCAAAGATAAAAACCTGTTTGAATGGACGATTTTGATCCTTGGCTGGTGGCTCTGCTGCCCGCTGCTTACCCAAACGTTCGGGCCGCACAATGATTACATAACCATCCAGCGCACCACGGGCGCTTATCACGGCTGGATGGCGCTGATCCTGTTTGTGGGTTATCTGGGGCTGATCATATGGAATGCCACCCGGAAAAAGAAAAACGAGCGAGTCAACATACCATGGCTTTTGGCGATCGGTATTCTGGTGCAGTTCGGCTGGGAAGTCGGTCTTTATCTGGGCGGTATCAGAAGTGCGGAACTCACCTCTATAGAGGAAAAGATCGCGCCGATGATTATTAATTCCCTGCTGGAGACCAATCTGGGCATGCCGTATATCTTTGTGATCTTTATTGCCGTTTCCAGAAGATTCAAGGAAAGGCTCGGCAAACGCAGCAGGCGCCTTGGATTCAGCGAGCGAATCGCCGAAAACAACGCGGAAAAAGTAAAGGATTACGAAAATGTTTCGGAATACCTTGCGTGAATTTTCAAAATAAGTTACAATCAAATGCGGCGGTGCAAGATCCGCCGCAGTATTTTTTGAGAGGGATTTTTTAATGGATAATAAAACCAGAATGGAAAATGCCATGGCGTACATTGCGGATGAAACGCTTGTGGCGGAGATGAAACAGAATAAAAGGCTCACGCATCTCTTTAATACAACGGATCCGTGGGAATTTGAAAAACTGGATGAGATCGCCCACAGCATATTCGGCAGCCTTGGCAAAAACGCCTGGATCAATCCGCCGTTTTACTGTGATTACGGCAAACATATCTTTGCCGGGGACGGCTTTAACGCAAATTACGGCTGTGTGATTCTGGATGTCGGCAGGGTGGATATCGGCAACAACGTTTTCTTTGCCCCCAATGTTTCCGTTTACACCGCAGGGCACCCGGTTCATCCGGCGGCGCGCGGCACCATGTATGAATACGGCATCCCCGTTAAGATCGGAAATGATGTATGGGTCGGCGGCAACAGCGTGATTCTGCCCGGCGTAACGATCGGGGACGGCACCGTCATCGGCGCCGGCAGCGTTGTAACCAAGGATATCCCTTCCGGCGTGATCGCGGCGGGCAATCCCTGCCGAGTGATCCGAAAGATCACACAGGCGGATCTGCAATACTATTTTAAGGACAGAAAGTTTGATGCCGAGGCTTTTGAAACGGTAAAGGCGGCGTATGAAAAAAGAAATAAAAAATAAATCGAATTTTGCGTAATTTTTTAAAGATCGCTATTGATTTATCCTGCCTGTTGCCTTATAATAGGAAAGTACAGACGGTTGTACACGCGTGCAGCCGTCTTATTCTTTTTTAGGATTGTCAAAGAGGGAAGAGTATGTATAAAATCGGTTTTGATAATGATAAATATTTAAAGATGCAGTCCAGCCGCATCAGAGAGCGCATCTCCGAGTTCGGCGGAAAATTGTATCTGGAATTCGGCGGAAAACTGTTTGATGATTTTCACGCGTCGCGCGTGTTGCCCGGCTTTTTGCCGGACAGTAAACTGCAAATGCTCCTCCAGCTTAAAAACGAGGCGGAGATCGTGATCGTGGTAAACGCGGAGGATATAGAAAAATGCAAGGTCAGAAGTGATCTGGGCATCACCTATGATGTGGACGCGCTGCGCCTGGTAAAAGCGTTTACGGACTGCGGCCTTATGGTGGGCAGCATCGTGCTCACCAAGTATGCGCCGCATCCGCGTGTGTTGGCGTTTGAGAAAAAGCTGAAAGCAAGAGGCATTCCGTTTTACCATCATTATATTATAGACGGCTATCCGTCTAACGTGTCCAATATCGTAAGCGATTTTGGGTTTGGCCAAAATGAGTATATTGAAACTACAAGAAAACTGGTTGTTGTAACCGCTCCCGGCCCGGGCAGCGGAAAAATGGCAACCTGCCTTTCTCAGCTTTATCATGAAAACAAGCGCGGCGTCAAAGCCGGTTATGCCAAATTTGAAACGTTTCCCATCTGGAATCTGCCGCTGCGCCATCCCGTCAATATGGCGTATGAGGCGGCAACGGCGGATCTCAACGATATCAATATGATCGATCCCTGGCATCTGGAGGCATACGGTAAAACCACCGTGAATTACAACAGGGATGTGGAGATTTTCCCCGTTTTAAAGGCTATCTTTGAAAAGATCTACGGCAGCTGCCCGTATAAATCCCCAACCGATATGGGCGTCAATATGGCAGGGAACTGTATTTTTGATGATGATGCCGTCTGCGAGGCGGCACGGCAGGAGATTATCCGCCGTTATTTCAACGCGCTCAGGAATGCGGCAAAGGGCGCGGAAAACCGCGATGAGATCTATAAACTGGAACTTTTGATGAAACAGGCGGATATAACCGAAACTTCACGCAAATGTACAGCTGCGGCAAGGGAGATCCTGAAAGAAACGGGCAAACCGGGCGCCGCCGCAGAACTTGCGGACGGAACCGTTATTACCGGCAAAACCTCGGATCTTTTAGGCTGCATTTCCGCCGCGCTGATCAATTGCCTGAAGCACCTTGCAGGTATTGATGACAGCGTGCTGCTGATCGATCCCAAGATTATCAAACCGATCCAGGCGCTGAAAGTCAGGTATCTCGGCAGTAAAAATCCGCGCCTGCATTCAGATGAGGTGCTGATCGCGCTTTCTATTTCGGCAGGCAGCGATCCGAATGCAGCCGCGGCGGTGGCGCAGCTGGAAAACCTGAAAAACTGTGAGATGCATTCCACGGTTCTGCTTTCCAATGTGGATGAAAACGTGCTGAAAAAACTTGGCATGCGCCTCACCTGCGAACCGGAAAACAAATGATCTGTTTTGATTAAACTTTAACGATCTGTATAATAAGGAGGAATTTTTGTGAATAAGCCAAAGTACATATTTGTAACGGGCGGCGTTGTAAGCGGCCTTGGTAAAGGGATCACTGCGGCGTCCCTCGGCAGGCTTTTAAAAGCGCGCGGGCTGAAAGTTACCGCGCAGAAACTGGATCCGTATTTGAATGTGGATCCGGGCACAATGAATCCCGTTCAGCACGGCGAAGTGTTTGTAACGGACGACGGCGCTGAAACGGATCTGGATCTCGGCCACTACGAAAGATTTATCGATGAATCCCTTTCTCAGAATTCCAACCTGACTTCCGGCAGGGTTTACTGGAATGTCATTACGGATGAGCGAAAGGGCGTTTACGGCGGCCAGACCATTCAGATCATTCCGCATGTAACCAATGAGATCAAGCGTTATATTTACAGAAACGCAGAGTCCGGCGCGGATATCTGCCTTGTGGAGACCGGCGGCACAATCGGCGATATTGAAAGCCAGCCGTTTTTAGAGGCGATCCGCCAGTTTTCGGTGGAATACGGCAGGGAAAACTGCCTGTTTATCCATGTTACGCTTGTGCCGTATCTTGCTGCGTCGGATGAACTGAAATCCAAGCCCACCCAGCACAGCGTTAAGGAAATGCTTGCGCTCGGCATACATCCGGATATTATCGTGTGCCGCACAGAGCATCCGCTTACCGATGATATACGAAATAAGATTGCGCTTTTCTGCAATGTGGAAAAGGATTGCGTTATTGAAAATAACAACTGCGATATTCTTTATGCCGTGCCGATCATGCTGCACAAAGAGGGGCTGGATAATGTTGCCGTTAAAAAACTCGGCCTGGAATGCGGCGAACCGGATCTTGCGGACTGGAACGAGATGCTGGAGGCGCTCAGAAACCCCGTTCGCACAGTTAAGATTGCCATGGTGGGAAAATATGTTGAACTGCACGACAGTTATATCTCTGTAAACGAAGCGCTGAAACACGGCGGTATAGAGACTCGTTCCGCGGTGGATATCCACTGGATCGATTCTGAAACACTGGAGCCGGAGGACGCGGATCTGGATGCCGTGCTCGGAGATATGGACGGTATCCTTGTGCCCGGCGGATTCGGCAGCAGGGGAATTGAGGGCAAGATCAAGGCTGCAAATTATGCCAGAACGCATGGTATACCGTATCTCGGCATCTGCCTTGGCATGCAGGTTGCCATTATTGAATTCGCCAGAAACGTGCTTGGGCTGAAAGACGCAAATTCGGCGGAAATCGATCCGGAAACAACGAATCCCGTAATCGATATTATGCCGGAACAGAGAAACGTGCAGGAGATGGGCGGCACTATGCGCCTTGGCCAGTATCCGTGCGTGCTGAATCCGGAATCCAAATCCTATCAGCTTTACGGTGCTTCCATGATCTATGAACGCCACCGCCACCGCTACGAGGTCAATAATGATTACAGGGAAGAATTCGCAAATCACGGCGTGATCTTTGCCGGAACTTCACCGGATAATCATATTGTGGAGATGATGGAGATTCCCTCGCATCCGTGGTTCGTTGCCTGCCAGTTCCATCCCGAATTCAAGAGCAGGCCAAACCGGCCGCATCCGCTTTTCCGCGGCTTTGTTTCCGCGGCGGCAAAGCGCCATGAGGAAAAATAAATTTTATATATAAAGAATGCGCAAAGCCCGTCTTTTCCGCGGGCTTTTTTCTTTTCCGTTCTTGACAATTTTCTTTTCTGTGCCATAATAAAATCAAAGGGGTGATCTTATGAAAAGTAAGGAAAACAAATCCACCAAACTCGGCGCAAGAATATGGATCAGCGTTTTCTTATTCGGGCTGATCGGCCAGCTTGCGTGGGTCATAGAAAATATGTATTTCAATGTTTACCTGTTTGACGCCGTCGGCGGCACTGCCAACGATATTGCCGCCATGGTTGCTGCGTCCGCGGTAACGGCTGCCGTTACAACGCTGATTATGGGCGCGCTTTCGGATAAGATCGGCAAACGCAAGGTCTTTATTGTAACCGGCTACATATTCTGGGGCGTTGTTACGGCGTCTTTCGGCTTTATAACGGTGGATAATACGCAAAAAGTGTTTCATGTTGCCAATGCCGCAGCAGCCGCGGCAATGCTGGTGATTGTGATGGACTGCATCATGACCTTTTTCGGCTCAACAGCGTTTGACGCCGCGTTTAACAGCTGGGTAACGGATGTTACGGATGACACCAACCGCGGCAGGGCGGAGACGGTATTGCAGGCGCTTCCGCTTGTTGCCATGATTCTTGTTTTCGGCGTGCTGGACGGCTTTAAGCAAAGAGGCGAATGGCAGACCTTTTTCCTCATCGTCGGCATTGCAACAACGGTCTGCGGTATCCTTGGCATATTCATCTTAAAGGATAAACCCGGGATGCGGGCAAACAACGAAAATTATTTTAAAAATATTATTTACGGTTTCCGTCCGTCCACCGTTAAAAAGAATCCGCGGCTCTATATCGCATTCGCCGCATTCTGCATTTTCAGCATTGCGTATCAGGTGTTTATGCCGTATATCATCATCTATCTGGAAAAAACGCTTGGCATAACCGATTATGCCATACCGCTCGGCGTAATTCTGATCCTTTCCGCCGTGATCTCCGTGCTGTTCGGCAGGGTGATCGATAAGGTCGGTAAGATCCGCTGCCTGCTGCCTGCCGCCATTGTGCTTGTGATCGGCTTTGTGCTTATGTATTTTGCAAAGGGCGATAATCTGCCGGTTCTGATGGTGTTCGGCACGGTCATGATGGGCACGTATCTGGTTGCCTCCGCCTGCATCTGCGGCACGATCAGGGATTATACGCCAACGGATAAAGTCGGTTTGTTCCAGGGGGTAAGGATCGTTTTTCAGGTGCTGATCCCCATGGTTACGGGGCCGTATATCGGCGCTGCTGTTATTGCAAACAACAATCAGACTTATGTGGAGCTCGGAACGGTCAAAACGATCCCCACTGCCAATATTTTTCTTGCCTCGGCAGCGGTGGCAGTCTTTTCGCTGATCCCCATAATTGTGCTTTTGAAAACGGAAAAAAGCAAAAAATCCATATAATCGCAGCCGCTTTTCAGCATACTTTTGTTTAGATTCAACAAACTTTTTGAAATGGAAAAAAATGCTTGATATTCGCAGGAAAAGAGTATAAAATATATATCGATAAAATATTGACAATCCAATATTTTAAAATCTAAATTTACGGAGGTACAATCCAATGGTAAAAGTTGCTATTAACGGTTTTGGTCGTATCGGCCGTCTTGCGTTCCGCCAGATGTTCGGCGCAGAAGGCTATGAAGTTGTTGCCATCAACGACCTTACAAGCCCTAAGATGCTTGCTCATCTTCTTAAGTATGATTCCTCTCAGGGCAAATACGCTCTTGCCGATAAGGTAGAGGCAACAGAGGATTCCATCATCGTTGACGGTCAGGAGATCAAGATCTATAAAGAGGCAGACGCTTCCAATCTTCCTTGGGGCGAACTTGGCGTAGACGTTGTTCTGGAGTGCACAGGTTTCTACACCTCTAAGGAAAAATCCATGGCGCACATTAAAGCTGGTGCCCGCAAGGTTGTTATTTCTGCTCCCGCAGGCAACGATCTTCCCACTATTGTTTACAATGTTAACCATGACACTCTTAAGCCGGAAGATACGGTTATTTCCGCTGCTTCCTGCACAACAAACTGCCTTGCTCCTATGGCTAAGGCTCTGAATGATTACGCAGAGATCGAAAGCGGTATCATGGTAACGATCCACGCTTATACAGGCGATCAGATGACACTTGACGGCCCGCAGAGAAAAGGCGATCTTCGCCGTTCCCGTGCTGCCGCTGTAAACATTGTTCCGAACTCCACAGGCGCTGCTAAGGCAATCGGTCTTGTTATTCCGGAACTCAACGGCAAACTCATCGGCTCCGCTCAGCGTGTTCCTACCCCAACCGGTTCCACAACGATCCTTACCGCTGTTGTTAAGGGCAAGGATATTACCGTTGAGGGCATCAACGCTGCTATGAAAGCTGCTTCAAACGAGAGCTTCGGCTACAATACGGATGAGATCGTTTCTTCCGATATCGTTGGTATGCGTTACGGCTCACTCTTTGATGCTACACAGACCATGGTTCTGAAGATCGCTGAGGATCAGTATGAAGTTCAGGTTGTTTCCTGGTATGATAACGAGAACAGTTATACTTCACAGATGGTTCGCACAATCAAGTATTTCTCAGAACTTGGCTAAGCCGAATCGTTAAATAAAAAATTAAGCGGAGTCTTGCGGCTCCGCTTTTCTTTTGTCCAAGCCGGCAAGCATGCGCAAAGTGCAAAATGCCGCCGTTTTTTACATTTCGTTTGAAATGTTCGGTTAATTCTTAAATATTGATAAATTATTGTCAAATTCTGTTGAAGTTTGATTTCTTCGTTCTATACTTGTAGTTAATGGGTTAGGAGGATTTGCTTTGGAAAAACGGAATTTTACTTTTTTTCAGTATGTTTGGATCTTTATTGTAAGCTGCTATGCAGGTTTTCTGCTGGAAACGGTTTGGTGCCTAATTAAAAACGGCTATATAGAAAGCAGAAAATCTCTGGTTTTGGGGCATCTCAGCGTGGCTTACGGCATGGGCGCCGTGCTTTTAACGCTGCTGCTCGTGCATTTTCAGCATGCAAAGCTGTGGAAGATCTTTGTTATCGCCTTTGTAAGCGGCACTGTAACCGAGTATATCTGCTCGCTCGGGCAGGAGATATGCTTTGGCACCGTTGCGTGGGATTACAGTCATCTGCCGCTGAATATAAACGGCAGAGTTTGCCTTTTGTATTCCCTTTTCTGGGGTGTGCTCGGTGTGTTTTGGGCAAAAATTATGATTCCTTTTATGCAAAAGATCTTTGAACGGGTACATCTGCCTTTTGAGAAAGTGATCGTTTGGGCATTTATTGCGTTTTTTGTTTTTGACTGCGCGCTTTCCGCGTCAGCCGCTCTGCGTATGAATGAAAGAGCGGAGGGGATTGCGCCTTCCAATCAGATAGAGCAGTTTTTGGATACGCATTATCCGGATGAAAAAATGAATCAGATCTATGCGAATTCCAGACCGGCTAAATAAATTCTTGTCGGTTCATAAAAAAGATCCGCGGTAAATCCCGCGGATCTTTTCTTTGGTATGTTATTGCGCGGCTCTGAGGGAAAAATCCCCGCTTACGGTTTCTGCTTCTATTTTGGTGGAATTGTTGCCGTAATTTAAAATTCCGCGGCGGGAAGAACCGCTGGACTGCGTGTTGAAATCTGTGTTTACTTCACCTGATACGGTTTCGTATTCAAGATAAAATCCGTCTATGCTCTGCGGTATGGTTACGGTTATGTTTCCGCTTACTGTATTGGCATCTATCTGCCGGATCAAAGCAGCGGTGTTCGTAATCTGTGCCGTTCCGGAAGTGGTTTCAATGTCCAAAGATGCAAATTCGCCTGTTGCGTTGATCTCTCCCGAAATGGAATGCAATTCTATCTTATCTGCGATGATTCCGTTTACATTGATCTGTGCGGACGCGCATTCAATGTCTATTTCAGGAAAAGTCATATCTTTCGGAATCTGGATCTGCAGATCTTTTCCGTTGCTGTTGTGTGTGTTTCCGGTATTTTGATTGAAATAGATCTTCAGTTCGGTGCCTTCCGTTCTGGTGAAAAGCGCATTGGAATCGGCGGAATCCAATCCGTCGTCAAATGTGATATTGCTGCCGTCATAATAGGCAATGTTTACACTGCCAGCAGCCCATTCCACAGATATCTTATTTACCGTTGACGGGTCTACCGTATATGCCGTCTGCGAACTGCTTGAACCGGCGGCACCGTTTCCCATGGTTGTGGTCTCTGCGTTTTGTGTGATCGTTTCACCGCGCTGCATCTCCAGGCGGTCTTCCCGGATCTCGTCATAAGCATTGATCCCGATTGCCGCCGCTATGATGATCAGTACGGCAGCAACGCCGGCAATAATGGCTACTTTGGCGCCTGTGCCGAGTTTTTTCTTTTTTGCCGGCGGGTAATAGGTTGCCGCCGTGCCGTAAGAATTGCTTTGTTCATTTGGCGCGCTGTTTGTATAAGCATACGCATTTTCCTTTTGCGCCGGCTGCGCAGCAGGTTCTGTTTCTGCCTGCGGCTCACGGTTTTCGGTTTCGGTTGCTTGGCTTTCTGCCGTTTCCGGTTCTTTGCCGCTGTCTGTGCCGCTCTCATTTTCCGTGTGCGGGTCCGCCGTGCCGCTTTCTGTTATATCAGATCCTTTTTGCGGTTCTTCCTCTCCCATCAGCAGGGTGTCAAGCGATACGCCGTATAACTGCGCAAGCGCGATCAGATTATCCGTGTCCGGGCTGCTTTCGCTTCTTTCCCATTTAGAGATCGCCTGCCTGGATACGCCTATTTTGGCAGCAAGTTCTTCCTGAGAGTATCCGTGTGCTTTTCTGTATTCGTAAAGTCTTTTGGCTGTTTCAATATTCATATGATCACCTCGGTATTAAGTAAATAGGACGGATCCGAATCGTCCGACAGGCAGGGGCTTTAAATCGGCATTTTCCTGTCTGCCGTCATCCTAATTGTAGCAGACGGAATCGGTTGCACACCACCAATTCTGGTTTGAAATTGCGCAACTATCGGTTGCATTTTTTAATATTATGCGCAATTCAGCTGTCATTCCGAAGTAAATCTGAATTCCGTTACAGATTTAAACTCTTGATTCGGCTCAATATAAGAAAACGGGAATTTATCCGCATGGTTTACACTGTCCGGGTAATACTGTGTTTCAAGCGCCACGCCGCGTCTGTATGTAACCGCTCCGTTTGCCTTTCCGGGATTGCCCTCTTTTGCAAGCCAGCCGCCGCAGTATACCTGCACGCCCGGCATATCCGTCCATACGCACATTTTTCTTCCGCTTTCCGGGTCATACAAAACTGCCGCCTCGGCAAACTCGCCGGGTTTGTTCCGCAGGCAGTAATTGTTGTCATATCCTATGCCGTCAAGGATGGCTCTGAAAGGTTCGTCAATCTTATCGCCGATTTTGTGCATTTGAGAAAAATCCATCATTGTGCCTTTCAGGTTCCCGAGTTCGCCTGTCGGCAGTTGGTCACCGTCTGTTTCCGTAAATTGATCGGCGTTGATCTTCAGCATATGGCTTTCAATTCTGCTGCCGGGTTTTGCGTTCAGGTTGAAGTAGGCGTGGTTCGTGGGGTTGGCAACGGTTTTTTTATCACTCAATATGGAATAGGTAATGCGCAGAATATTATCATCCGTAAACGTGTATTTTACTTTCATTGTAAAATTGCCGGGGAATCCGTCTTCCATATCCGGCGAGAATTTTACAAGCGTTATGGAATCCTCCGTCGTCTCTTCCACTTCCCACACGGAAAAACTGAATCTTCCGCCGCCGTGCAGCGTCCAAGTGCCCTGATTGTTCGGGGTGTGGTATTCTTTGCCGTCCATAACGAATTTCGCGTCTCGGATTCGGTTTGCAACTCTGCCCACAACAAGCCCCTGATAGCCAAGATCGGGGTCGGCGTAGTATTCGGGCTTGTCAAAACCAAGCACAACATCGCCCAGCACACCGTTTTTATCCGGCACGTTCACCGCCTGGATCCCTGCGCCGAAGGTCTGTATGGAAACGCTGGCGCCGTTCTTGTTGGTAATGGTGTAAAGATCCACATTTTCATCTTTCACTTTGCCGAAAAAAGTTTTTGTTATACTCATAGAACTACCTCATTCATTATATTTTTTATTATGTATCGAGTATAACCCGAATTGTAAATAAATTCAATATAATCTTGACATTTTAATTTATCAACTATATTCTTATACTGAGAAAGTTTTAATTTTACGGCTTTTGCCGATATTTAAAAAGAGGTGTTTCTATGCAGGATTTTATGGATATGCTTACTTCCGTAATGCGGTATGCTCTGCCCGTTGCGGCGGTGATCGTGATTTTTACCTGTGTGATTTCGCTTTTCAGAAACAGACCCAGGGTGCATAAAATGGCGCAGCTTACAGATGAAAACAACGATTCCGTGATTGAGATCAACCACTGGGAAACTTCCATCGGAAAGTCAAAGGCAAACGATATTGTGCTGCCTCTTCCCAGCGTTTCGCGTTTTCATGCCGTGATCGCCAAAAAAAGCAGGGACTGGGTCGTTACGGATACGTTTTCAAGGAAAGGCATACTTGTAAACGGCAAAAAGATAGACGGAAAAGCTGTGATTGAGGACGGCGATGTGATCACAATCGGTACGGTTCCGCTCAGATTTGAATGCGCGGACGCCATTTCCAGTTCCACAAAAAAGCAGATCAGGCAGAATGCCGGCGGCCACACCATTGCTTATGCCGTGCTTGTGGATGTTAAAAGCCGTAAACCCGTTTATCTCAAGAGAAACGATGTGCTGATCGGTAGGGGCGAGCAGTGCGATATCCGAATTTTGGCGGACACGGTTTCTTCCGAGCATGCAAGGATCTATAAAACAACGCGCGGCTGGGCGCTTTGCGATCTGGATTCGCACAACGGCACAAAATTAAACGGCAGATACCTGACTCAGACTCAGCTGATCTTTGATGAGGACACCATCACTTTCGGAGACAGGGTATTTGTTTTCTATGAAAAGTGAGGTGAGCCCGATGGCAAAAGAAAAAAAGGCGGTCAAAAAGAAAAAACTGCCCAAGATAAAACCAATCAACAATTTCGCGCTGCTTGCGTTTTTAACGCTGTTTGAGGTGATCACGTCTTTTTCCGCCGCTTGGTCTCCCGATCTTGGCATACAGTATCAAACCCTTGTTGCCATGGGTATTCTGATTGCGGTGGAATGGATCTATCTGATCGTGTTTTACACGGTTATGCACCGCCGTAATTTTGAACTGGAGATGATTGCGTTTTTCCTGTGCGCAACGGGAATATCCGTTATCGGTTCCGTCAGCCCCTCGGCGGCGCTCAAGCAGTGCCTGATGATCGTGGCGGGGGTTATCGTTTATATCGTTATGGTGTTTCTGCTGGGCAATGTGGATCTCTGCATGAAACTGAGGCTGCCCGTTGCGATCGCCGCGCTTTTGCTGCTGGCAGTCAACCTGATCATTGCGGAAACCACCAACGGCGCAAGAAACTGGATCCGCATCGGCGGCGCGGAATCCGGCATTATGATCCAGCCTTCCGAATTTGTGAAAGTGGCGTTCATCTTTGTGGGCGCCGCCACGCTGGAAAAGATACAGACCAGTAAAAACATCTTTGCGTTTATCGGATTTTCCGTTGCGTGCGTAGGTTCGCTCATTCTGATCAAGGATTTCGGCACGGCGCTTATCTTTTTTATAACATTTCTGATTATAGCCTTTATGACTTCGGGCGATATAAAGACGATCATCCTCGCCATCGCGTCTGCCGTGCTCGGCGCGGGGATCGTTTTGAAATACCGGTCCTATGTTATGGCAAGATTTTCCGTTTACCGGCATGTGTGGGAAGCGGATTACTATAATTCCAGCGGATACCAGCAGACCAGAACACTGGTCGGTCTTGCCTCCGGCGGTCTGTTCGGCCTCGGCATCGGAAACGGATATACACGAACGGTATATGCGTCAACAACGGATCTGATCTTCGGTGTGATCTGTGAGGAATGGGGCTATATCTTCGGCATTATACTGGTGCTGGCGTTTGTTGCCATCGCCGTTTCGGCGCTTATTAATTCCATCGCGGCAAGATCCACTTTTTATTCCATTGCTGCCGTAGCGGCGGCAGGTCTGCTGCTGTTTCAAACGGCGCTTAACATCTTTGGCATCACAGATGTGCTTCCGCTTACGGGCGTTACGCTGCCGTTCGTCAGCCAGGGCGGCTCGTCTATGATCAGCTGCTGGGCGGTGCTGGCATATATCAAAGCGTCTGATGTAAGAACGTATAACTATCTGGGAGGCGCGAAAAAGAAATGAAAATGATAACAAAAAGGGGAATTTTCCTCTGGATCTTATGCGCCCTGTTTATCGCAGGTATCGGCTTTCTTACGTTCAGTCTTGTAACGGAAAGTTCAGACTGGGTCATGAAAACGTATAACCGCCATGTTTACAGCGACGGGCAGTTGATCGCGGCGGGCGAGATCCGCGATAAAAACGGCGTTGTGCTCTCTGAATCCAAAGACGGAAAAAGAGTCTACAGCGAGGATAAGGAAACCCGCCTTTCCACCCTGCACGTTGTGGGCGACACAAGAGGCTTTATTTCAACCGGCGTGCAAACGCAGTTTGAGTCTCAGTTGGTTGGTTATAATGTTGTGGACGGGGTATATAATATTAAAAAGAACGCAGGCGGCAACGACCTGAACTTAACCATAGACAGTGAGATCAACAAGGTGGCGCTTGACGCGCTTGGCGATTACAAAGGCACAATCGGCGTTGTCAATTATAAAACGGGCGATATAATCTGTATGGTTTCCACACCCACCTATGATGTAAACGATGTTCCGTCCGATATCAACACCTCAGAGAAATATGAGGGCGTTTATATCAACCGGTTCCTGACCGGTCTTTACACGCCCGGCTCCACTTTTAAAGTGGTAACGGCGATCAGCGCGCTTCAGAATATCGGTAGCGATATCTATAACAGAACCTGGCGCTGTGACCGCGTTTATGATGTGGACGGCATTGAGGAGGACAATATCATATGCAACGCGCGCCACGGCACAACGGATTTTGAAAACGCGTTTGCAAAAAGCTGTAATATCACATTCGGCAAGATCGCTATTGAACTCGGTCCGGAAAAACTGGCACAAACCGTGGATTCTCTTGGTCTGACACAGTCGGTTTCCGTCAGCGGCGTCATTCAGTCTGCCGAAAGCCGGTTTTTCCTGGAGGCGGGAGACGCGGACGCCTATACCGGCTGGACGGGAATCGGTCAGGGCGATACCTTGGTTACGCCTGCCGCAATGCTGCGCCTGATGTGCGCTATCGCGAACGACGGCAAAGCCGTTTCCTTTAATATTATAGACAGATTTGAAAATGCGTCGGGCAAAGCGGTGGATGTTGGCTATACAAGCAGCGAAACGCAGGTGCTCAGTTCGGATATTGCCGCGCAGATGAAATCGCTGATGCGCAACAATGTAAAAGCGCAGTACGGCGAGAGCCGGTATAAAGGTCTGAATCTTTGCGCAAAATCCGGCACGGCGCAGATCGATGATGTGGATGCCCACAATACCGCCTGGTTTGTAGGTTTTATGGATGATGAAGAGCATCCGTACGCCTTTGTTGTGGTTGCCGAGCACGGCAATTCCGGCTCGCAGACGGCAGGCCCCATGGCAAGAAAAGTGCTCAACGCGATTGTGGACAGCGAAAGTTAAAATTAAGGAACTGATTTTTTGGATTTTATAGAAACACGGCAGGATGCCGCGCCGGAAAAAGCGGTGCTGCTCTCTGTTGATACAGGTGATTTTGACGCGGATGCGTCTGTAAACGAATTGGAAGAACTGGCGAAAACGGCGGGTGCTGAGGTGCTCGCCGTGGTCGTTCAGCGGCGTGAGGCGCCCTCTCCGTCCACCTATATCGGTTCGGGCAGGCTGGCGCAGCTTGTTGCATTCTGCGGCAGCCATGAAGTGGATCTGCTGATTGCGGACGGGGAACTTTCTCCCGTTCAGGTCAGAAATATAGAAGATGCCTGCGGCGTGCGCACTATAGACCGCACGGCGCTGATTCTGGATATCTTTGCCGCGCGCGCAAGAAGCGCGGAGGGTAAGATCCAGGTGGAACTCGCCCAGCTGAAATATCTTTTGCCGCGCCTTTCCGGGCAGGGAAAAAGCCTTTCCAGGCTCGGCGGCGGCATTGGCACAAGAGGCCCCGGTGAAACAAAACTGGAAACGGACAGGCGCCATATCCGCCGCAGGATAGAGCATCTGAACGACAGCCTGGAAAAAATCAGAAAGCGGCGACTGGCCACGCATACCCGCAGGCAGAAGAACGCCGTGCTTTCCGCTGTGATCGTCGGCTACACAAATGCCGGCAAATCCACGCTGATGAACCGCCTCACCCATGCCGGTGTGCTGGCGGAGGATAAACTTTTTGCAACGCTGGATCCAACGGCAAGAAAACTGATCCTGCCGGACGGCAGGCAGATCATGCTTGTGGATACGGTTGGTTTGGTGCGCCGTTTGCCCCACCAGCTTGTGGATGCTTTCCGCTCCACGCTGGAAGAGGCGCTTTGGGCAGACGTTATACTCAATGTGTGCGATATTTCGAATCCCGAATGCGCGGAGCATATTCGGGTAACAAATGATCTGCTCTCCTCTTTGGGGTGCGACGGCAAACCGGTTATTAACGTGCTCAATAAATGCGATTTAGCGCCGGAGGTGCTGGATCACCCTGTGATCGGCGCCAATGTAAGGGTCAGCGCAATAACGGGGTACGGTATAGAAGCGCTTTTGGATGCCATTGCCAAGGCGCTGCCGGTTTCCAGAAAGAAAGTTACACTGCTTGTGCCGTTTTCACGCGGAGAGATCCTGCATGAGATCAGGCAAAACGGCGAAGTGCTTTCGCAGGCGTATACGGACGGCGGCATAAAAATCGAGGCTTTTGCGGACGCCGCATATCTTAATAAAATCAAGGAATATATTTTGTAAAACATTGATAATATTTTCAGCCCTGTTTTCATAAAATCATTATGAGGTGATTTTATGAAAATGTTTACGCTCAGACTGAAACCGAAAACCATTTTCGGTCTGATCCTGATCCTGGCGGGCATTATCGTTATTTCCATAACTTTCTTTTCCAATCATGCGGCGCTGAGCCGGCCGGCGGCAAGCGAGGTTACGCTGGAAACAGATGCGCAAAGGGAAGACTATTTAACATCGCTCGGCTGGGAATTCAAAACGCCGTGCGAGGAAAAAGAAGTGCAGATCCCGCAGACGTTTAACGATACATACACGCAGTATAATGAGATCCAGAAAGCGCAGGGCTTTGATCTGGAAAATTACAAAGGGCAGACCGCAACCGTTTATACATATAACATCACAAATTACGCCGGGTATGAGAACAGAGACTGCGTATACGCCAATCTGCTCGTCTGCGGCGGCGTGCTGATCGGCGGAGATGTGTGCTCCACTTCCGCTTCAGACGGTTTTATTGAAGGTCTGCAAAAGGAATCATAAAACAGTAACGGAAAGCAGAAATATGGAAAGATTGGATAAATTTCTGGCGCGCGAACTCAATATTACACGCAGCGGCGCAAGATCGCTGATCCGGTCAGGTGGCGTTTCGGTGAATTCTTCTCCCGCCTGTTCGGCAGATAGGAAAATCGACCCGGATGCGGATGGCGTTTTTGTAAACGGCAGGGAAATTTCTTATAACAAATACGTGTATATTATGATGAATAAGCCCAAGGGTGTGATCTCTTCTTCAGACGGGCGCCGAACCGGTGAAAAAACCGTTGTGGATCTGCTGCCGCCTGAAATGAAACGAAAAGATCTTTTCCCTGCGGGCAGGCTGGACAAGGATACCACCGGTTTTGTGTTGATCACGGATGACGGCGGCTTTGCCCATGATATTTTAAGCCCCAAAAATCATATTGAAAAAACATATATTGCCGTGCTGGACAAACCTTTTGACGCGGCGGTCCGGCGTGATTTTGAAAACGGTATGGAACTTGGCGGCAAAACCTGTATGCCTGCCGCGCTGGAAAGCGTCGGCGGGCATCCTGCCTGCGCAAAGATCGTTTTGAAACAGGGCATGTACCACCAGATCAAACGGATGTTTAAAAAGCACGGCATTACGGTTCTTGAACTGAAACGCATCGCCATGGGCGCTTTGGAACTGGATGAAAATCTGGCGCCCGGCCAGGCAAGATATATAGGCAAAGAGGAGCTTTCTCTTGTAAAAAAAGCACGAAATATGTGTGATAACCGCTGAAAAATACTATATATTGTGGTATAGATTGAACAAACAAAACGGTTTATGCAAGTTAAACAAAAAAATATAAAAATTTTGGCAAAATGCTTGCAAAATGTTGAACGCCCTTGTATAATATGAACAAGATAAAGCGATTGCTTTTGTGCAAAATTTCAGCGGTTTATTAAGGAGGAGTTATTTTGCCGAACAGATTGTTTCAGAGCCTTGTGAATCAGATGCGGGATACGATGGACCGCGATCTCGGCGTTGTGGACGAAGGCGGCACCGTTATCGCCTGCTCGGAGCTCGGGCAGATAGGCGAAATCAGAAAAGGCGTTGTTTCCGCCGGCGTGTTTGCCGGGCTTCAAACCTGTGTGGACGGGTGCACATATAAGGCCTTCGGAAATTCCGTTCACCCGGAATATGCTGTTTTTATAGACGGAACAGATGATCTAAGTAAGCATTATGCGGATATTATTGCCATAGCGTTTAACCAGATCAAGCAGACGAATGATGAAAAGTTTGACCGGTCTAATTTTGTTAAAAACGTGATTTTGGATAATATTCTTCCGGGAGATATTTATATTAAAAGCCGCGAACTGCATTTTAATAACGACGCTACCAGAGTGGTCTTTATCATCCGCGTGCCGCAGAAAACGGATGTTTCCGTTTTTGACGTAATCCAGAATTTCTTTCCGGATAAAGCCAAGGATTTTGTGATTAACGTAAATGAAACAGATATTGCGCTTGTTAAGGAAGTGCGCCCTAATGTGGAGATGAAAGATCTGGAAAAACTGGCGCGCTCCATCTGCGATACGCTTTCAACGGAATTTTACTGCACGGCGGTTGTGGGGATCGGCACGTGCGTAACGGGCGTTAAGGATCTTGCCCGCTCTTTTAAAGAGGCGCAGGTCTCCCTTGAGGTCGGCAAGGTGTTTGATACGGAGCAGCCGATCGCAAGTTATGAGAATCTGGGTATTGCCCGCCTGATTTACCAGCTGCCCACAACGCTTTGCGAAATGTATCTGAAAGAGGTGTTCAAATCCGGCTCTATCGATTCGCTGGATCAGGAAACGCTGTTTACCATTCAAAAGTTTTTTGAAAACAATCTTAATGTTTCGGAAACCAGCCGAAAGCTGTTTGTGCACAGAAACACGCTTGTTTACAGGCTGGAAAAAATCAAAAAAATCACCGGCCTTGATTTAAGGGAATTTGATGATGCCATCGTATTTAAAGTGGCCCTGATGGTCAATAAATATCTGGAATCCAGCCCGATCAAGTATTAATTCAAAACGATTTCGGCAATACTTTGCGTGTTGCCGAATTTTTATATCTTTGGTGCAACCGGCTGTATAGCCTCCCTGCCTGTTACAAATTCATTACATAATTTACAAAATAAAAACATTTTTAACTTGATTTATCCTGTGAATTGCTTTATTATATATAGGTGGTATAGTTTAAAAATCAAATTCAGCATAAAATCAAAGAGGGAAAAATAAAGTGATTGAATTTCGTGATGTTACCAAGGTGTACGGCAGTAACGGCACCAAGGCGCTCAATAATGTGAATATAAAGATCGAAGACGGCGAATTCGTTTTTGTTGTCGGCGCGTCCGGCGCCGGCAAAAGTACGTTCCTCAAACTGATCATGCACGAGGAAAAGCCCACGGAAGGCGTGGTTATCGTAGGCGATTACCGCTCGGATACGTTAAAGAAAAAGCAGGTGCCCTATTACAGAAGAACAATGGGCATCGTTTTTCAGGATTTCCGGCTCATTCCCAAAATGAGCGTTTACGATAATGTTGCTTTTGCCATGCGCGTGATTGGCGCAAAGGAAAAAGAGATCAGAAAACGCGTCCCTTATATTTTGCAGCTTGTGGGTCTTTCCCACAAAGCCCGTTCCATGCCGAACGAGCTTTCCGGCGGTGAGCAGCAGAGGGTCTCTCTGGCAAGGGCGCTTGTAAACAACCCCAAACTGATCATTGCGGACGAGCCTACCGGTAACGTAGACCCCGAAATGAGCCACGAGATCGTGGAGATGCTTACCAAGATCAACAACAACGGCACCACCGTTATTATGGTAACGCACGAGCATACGCTGGTTAAGGCGTTTCCCCGCCGTGTTATCGTGATCAAAAACGGCGAAGTGGTTTCCGATACGCCGGATCCCACGCATGCGCAGTTTGAATCGGCGCAGCCGGAAAAAGCAACGGATATGTATTTCTTTAACGAGGATGTTAAACTCGGCAGCGAGATAGAAGATATTTTTGAATCTATTGACGACGGTTCTTCACCCGCAGAAAAAGAAGACGCAAAAGACGGAGGTGAGGACTGATGACGGGTTCCAGTTTCAGATACCTCTTCAAAGAGGGTTTCAGAAATACATGGTCAAACAGAATGATGAGCATAGCCTCCATCTGTGTTCTGATGAGCTGTCTTGTTCTGATCGGCTGCGCTTCCATGATCTTCCTCAACATCGAATCCCTGCTCGGCAGGATTGAAGAGGAAAACGTGGTCATGGTCTATATTCAGGATGATACTTCCGATGCGGATATCGCCGCAATGGATACACAGCTTAAAGGGCTTGACAACGTGAAAGAAGTGGAATTCGTTCCCAAGGAGGACGCGTGGGCAGATCAGCTCTCCACCATGGAAGAGGCACAGGCGCAGTTCTTTACGGAGATCAGTTCGGATATTCCGCTGCCGGATGCGTTTAAAGTTACGGTGGATGACCTGACTTATTTTGACCAAACCGTTTCTCAGATTGAGCAGCTGGATCATATCGATACCATTCGGGAAAATAAAGACCTTGCCGAAAAACTGGTTACCATACGCCACGGCGTTGAGGTTATTTCCATTGTAATTGTAGCCGTCCTGCTGGCAATCAGTGTGTTTATTATTTCCAATACGATCAAACTTACCGTTTATTCCAGAAGGCTGGAGATCAGTATTATGAAATCCGTTGGCGCAACAAACAGTTTCGTCCGGCTGCCCTTTGTGGTGGAAGGCATGATTCTGGGTATCATTTCCGGCGTGATTTCGCTTGGCCTTGTGTGGGCGTTTTATGAATTTGCCATTCATCAATTCAGCGATCTTTTGTCCTCGCTGCAGCTGGACGCGCTGAATTTTGCGGATTATGCCCTTCCGATGCTTGGAATTTTCATTGCAATCGGCATTGTAACCGGCGTCGGCGGTGCGTTGATCTCTATGGGCAGATATCTTAACAGGGAAGGCAGTGAAATCAGTGCAATCTAAATTAAAAAACAGAGGAATTTTACGAATCTTTTGCCTGGTGTTCAGTTTGATGCTTGTTTTTTCATCGGCATTTACCGCACAGGCAAAAACCAGTTCGCAGAGCAAACTGGACAAGATCAATCAAAATATCAAAGAGGCGCAGAAGGAGTTAGATTCCCTTGATGATCAGGTTGCGGATAAAAAAGCGTATTCTGACGCCCTCATGAAAAAAATAGATCTGCTTCAGGACAAGCTGGATGCGCTGGAAAGCAACCGCGATGATCTGCAAAGTGAGATTGATGCGGTTCAGAAAAGAATAGATGAAACGCAGGCGGAGATCAACAAAGCCGAAAAGGAGATAGAGAAAAAAGAGCAGGAATTTGACGGCGTTTACGAGGAATACTGCCAAAGACTGCGCGCCATGTATATCTCCGGCAATGTTTCCATGCTGGAAGTTCTGCTGGAAAGCGGCGACATCAGTTCCATTCTGACCCGTGCGGAAATGGTAAAATCCGTTTCGGAGCAGGACAGCGCTACGCTGGATGATCTTATGACCAAAATGGAGGAGATCAATAAAGAGCGCGAGGAACTTGCAAACAACAAGATCCAGCTCGGCAAGGATAAGGACAGCCTCAATTCCCGCAAGCAGGAACTTCAGAAATCCATTGATGAATACAATTCTTCCAAGGCAGAACTTAACGCAGAGGTGGAAGAGTGTAATGCCGCGCTTGCGTCACTTGATGATAAACGGTCTGAAGTTAAGGAAACAATAGATACGAATCAAGAGCAGAAAAGGCAGATTGAGGCGGAGATCAATAACGCCCTCAGCGGCTCCGGCAGCAATAAGCCGGGCAGCGGCAATTATAACCCCGGCACCGGTCAGCTTGCTTACCCAACCAGCTACAGGCAGATCTCTGCAGGTTATCCGAATTACAGCAACGGCTCTTATCACGGCGGCGTAGACTGGCCCTGCCCAACGGGCACTGCCGTTCATGCTTCCGATTCCGGCGTTGTAGTTATTGCCAAAAAACTGACTTACAGTTACGGTCAGTATATCCTGATCGATCACGGCAACGGCCTTTCCACGCTTTACGCGCACAATTCCTCGCTTGTTGTAGGCGTTGGAGATAAAGTTTCAAAGGGGCAGATCATTGCTTATTCGGGTGAATCCGGCAACGCCACAGGCCCTCACGTTCACTTTGAGGTGCGGTTAAACGGCACCAGAGTTAATCCAATGAGTTACCTTTAATTTTTAATTACAAAATTTAATACATATAAAAAGATTGTAAATAATATTTACAGTCGGTCTGATTTATTATATAATAGGAAGTGGAGTCAATGAAACGGTTTGTCTTATTCAAAAGAAGTGTAAGCGTTTTATTGGCTTCACTGTTTGTTTTTTTGTTTGCTTTTTATCCCGCGCCGCATGCAGTCAGCGTTTCTGCCGCGGAACTCACACCCCAGCAGGAAAAGGCCCAGTTGGAACAGCGTATTAAAGAGGCGGAAAACAAATTGCGGGATCTGGAGGCACAGTCCGCAAGCACACAGGAGTATTTTGATACGCTGAATGAAAAGATTACGTATCTGGACCGCCAGTATGATCTGGTCAGCAGCGAAGTGGATCAGGATAAAGATCAGGTAGAGATTTTAAAGACCGCATATGCCGAAAACGAAAAGGAGATCGATTCGATCGGCAAAGATATAGAGCAGCTGCAAAAAGACTGCGCCGCGGCGGAAGAAGAATTTTCCGGCACATATCAGGCGTTTTCCAAGCGCATGCGCGCTATGTATATCAGTGGTGAAACGAATGTTCTTGTATTTCTGATCACAAGTAATGATATTTCCCAGTTTTTAACAAGGCTTGAAATGATCAAGCGCGTTTCGGAGATGGACGGCGAACTGCTGGAATCCATTAATTCGGAAATAGATGAGATTAATACCTCCCGCGATGCGATCACCCAAAAAAGAGCCGAACTTCAGGTAACGCAGGTTACGCTGCAGAACACCAGAACGTCGCTGGAGGCGGCGATACCGGAACTGGAACAGAAACAGCAGGAACTGGAAGATAAAAAAACAGAACTGGATAAAGAGCGCGGCGATGCAAACGCGCTTTTAAAGCAGCTGAATGATGAAACCGGTAATTATACCGAGTATCTGGAAGATAACAAAGCGGCTATGGCAGAAGTAGACGCCGCCATAGAAGCCGCAGAAGATAAATATGAGGAGCAGACGCCTCCGGCTACCGAGCCGCCTACGCAAAAGCCGGATTCAGGCGGATCCTCCGGTTCGGGCGGCGGAACAACTTCCGGCGGTTCGGGCAGCGGCACGATCAGCCTAACTTATCCCGTGCCGTCGCAAACAACAATCACATGCGCGTTCGGCGAGTATTCCGGGCACAGCGGTGCGGATTTCAGTTGCCCTACCGGCTCAAAGGTTGTTGCCGCTGAATCGGGCACGGTTATCATTTCCGCCGATCTGAAAAACGCGGACGGCACTTACAGAAGTTACGGCAGATATATCGTAATCAAACACGATAAAAAAACGGCTTCCGGGGATAACGTTTATACGCTTTACGCCCATAATTCAGAACGGCTGGTTTCAGAAGGGCAGCACGTGGAAAAAGGCCAGCAGATCGCAAAATCCGGCTCAACCGGCAATTCCACCGGCCCGCACTGCCATTTTGAAGTGCGCACCCCGAGCTCCAGTTATTCGGCTTGTAAAAACCCTGCGCTTTACCTCCCGTAAAGGCAGGCATGAATCATAAAGGGTAAAAATTTATTATAAGGTCGCTGAATCGAATGCATTACAAACGATCCAATAAAATACTGTCCGCCGTGTTAGCGGCAGTCATGGCAATTACGCCGCTTTCGGCAGGTCTGGTTCCCGCTGTCGCAGCCGATACCACGGCATCGGAACCGGAAAGCACAACGGCTCCGCAGATGACGGAAGAGGAAAAACGCGAAGAGGCAAGAAAGAAACTGGAAGCGCAGATCGCCGTGCTGGATGCCGATCTCAAAGCGGCGGAGCAGCGTCTTGCGGCGCTTGCGGCAGATTCCAAAAATACGGAAGAATATATTAACGCGCTGGATGAAAAAATCGGCATTATCAATCAGCAGCTTACGGTTTTGGATGAGCAGGTGCTGGAGTATGAGGAAGATATTAAAGTCCTGCAAACCAGTATAGAGGAAAACCAAAAGCAGGCAGATACGCTGCAGGCGGAAGTGGATAAGGTTCAGGCGGAGTTGGATGACCTGAATGAGAAATTCATGGCAAAGTATGATGCGTATTGCCTTCGTATGCGCGCCATTTACATATCCGGCAATTACAATCTGCTCACTGCGCTTTTAACGTGCAGCGATATTTCCAGTTTTCTCACCCGCTATGAAATGATCAAAGCAGTCTCCAAGAGTGATGCACAACTGCTGCAGGAGATTCAGGAGCAAACGGAGCAGATCCTGGCGCGTGAATCGGATCTGAATGAAAAGAAAACAGCGCTTGACGCAATGAATATGACGCTGCTTTCCCAGCAGAATGAACTCAAATATAAGCAGGATTCTCTTACACAGGCACAGGAAAATATTGCCTCAAAGAAGATTACACTTGCGCAGGATAAAGCGGAAAGTGATCAGCTTTTTGCCCAGCTTACCGCCGAAACAGGCATGTATACGGAATACAGAAATGAGGATCAGGCGCTTACCGATGCCGCAGAGCAGCAGATCGAGGATCTGATGAACGGCATCATCTCTCCCGATGAAGTTTCTGATTTCACAACGGGAGACAGAGATGAAAAACCTACCGTGATCTATAATGACACGGACGTTTATAATAGGTCGGACGGCGTTTATAATATGACGTATCCTGTTCCGGGGCATTACACGGTTTCCGCCGGGTTCCCGAACTACAGCAACGGCTCCTATCACGGCGGCATTGATTTTCCGTGCCCCACGGGCACAAAGGTAGTGGCGGCGCAAAAGGGTGTTGTAGCCGGCGTGAAACGTCTGGATTACAGTTATGGCTATTATGTGCTTATCTATCACGGCACAGATGCAAACGGAGATAAGGTCTTTACGCTTTATGCCCATAATTCAGAAATACTTGTCTCGCCCGGCGATTCCGTTTATAAAGGCCAGCAGATTGCAAAATCCGGCTCAACCGGCAATTCCACCGGCCCGCACTGCCATTTTGAGATCCGTGTGGGCGGCACAAGAATCAATCCGAAAAACTATTTAAGCAAATAAGTTATGAATAAGATCAATTACAGTAAACAAACCGAATCCATTATAGAAGAAAACAAGAGAGAGCATACTATGCCCTCTCTTTTAATTCATGCGTGCTGTGCGCCGTGTTCCAGCGCCTGCCTTGAATATCTGAATCCGTATTTCAGGATAACCGTGTTTTATTATAATCCGAATATTTCCCCGGAGGCTGAGTTTGGCAAAAGACTTGCAGAGGAAAAACGCCTGCTTGCAGGAATGCCTTTTGAAAACCCGGTGGATATTATAGAAGGGCATTATGATTACGGCGATTTTTTGCAGATTGCCAAGGGGCTGGAGGATTGCCCGGAGGGCGGCGAACGCTGTTTTCGGTGTTACAGGCTGCGGCTGGAGGAAACCGCCCGCCTTGCCAAGGAAAAAGGCTTTGATTATTTTTGCACCACACTTTCCATAAGCCCGCTCAAAAACGCCCAGAAGATCAATGAGATCGGCTATGAGGTTGCGGAAAAATACGGCGTTCAGTGGTTGCCGTCCGATTTTAAGAAAAAAGAGGGCTATAAACGCTCCATAGAACTCTCCAGGCAGTATGCTCTATACCGCCAGAATTTCTGCGGCTGCGCGTTTTCAAAAAAGGCCGCGCTTGAAAAGGAGAACCATCATGAATGATCCGCTTGCTTCCAGAATACGGCCAACTGAGCTTTCAGATGTTGTGGGCCAGCGCCATCTGCTTGCGCCGGGCAAGCCGCTCTATAATTTGATTCAAAGCGGCAATATCCCAAATTTGATTTTTTACGGCCCGTCCGGCACCGGGAAAACAACGGTTGCGTCCATCATTGCAAAGAAAACCAATAAGGCACTGCGCCGCCTGAACGGCACAAATGCCTCCACCAAAGATATAAAAGAGATCGTATCCGAACTGGATACGTTTGAAACGGTAAACGGCGTTTTGCTCTATCTGGATGAGATCCAATATTTCAATAAGCGCCAGCAGCAGAGCCTGCTGGAATACATAGAAAATGGCAAGATCACGCTGATTGCGTCCACAACGGAAAATCCTTATTTCTATATCTATCCCGCAGTGCTGTCGCGTTCTACCGTGTTTGAATTTAAAAGTGTTGCATGGCAGGATATTGTGCCTGCCGTAAAAAGAGGGTTCCGCATCCTCGGCAGTGAAAACGGCGTTCATGTATCGGTAGAGGAGCCTGTTTTGGAAAAGATCGCCAAAGGCTGTTCGGGCGATGTGCGCAAAGCCCTGAATACCGCTGAAAACTGCTTTTTCGTTACCCCTGCGGAAAACGGAGAAAAGCATATCACACTGGAAACGGCAGCGCAGCTTACCCAGTCCAGTTCCGTGCGGTATGACCGGGAGGGCGATGAGCACTACGATATCATTTCCGCTTATCAGAAAAGCATGCGCGGTTCGGATCCGGACGCTGCCCTGCACTATCTTGCCCGCCTGCTTGCCGCGGGTGATCTGCCGTCTGCCTGCCGCAGGCTGCTTGTGTGTGCCAGCGAGGATGTAGGCCTTGCGTATCCGCAGATCCTTCCAATTGTAAAAGCGGCGGTGGATACGGCTATGGCTGTCGGTTTGCCGGAGGCGCGTATTCCTTTGGCGGATGCGGTGATTCTGGTTTCCGTATCCCCGAAAAGCAATGCCGGCGAGGCGGCGATAGACGCTGCTATGGCAGATGTGGAAAAAGGCAATTACGGCGCGGTTCCGCGCAATCTTCAGAATCAGCATTTTGACGGCGAGGACGCGGCGGTGAAAGGCCAGTTTTATGTTTATCCGCATGATTTTGAAAATCATTGGGTTCGGCAGCAGTATATGCCGGATAAACTGAAAAACACAAAATATTATATTCCCGGTAAAAATAAAAACGAGCAGGCGTTTCAGGCTTACTGGGATAAGATCAAAAACACGGATAAAAACCGTAAGTAAAGAGGAGATTCTATGACGAAAAAGGAAAGAGCGCTTAAAGCGGTGGAGATCCTGAAAGAACTTTACCCGGACGCGATCTGCTCACTGGAATATAAAGATCCGTTTCAGCTGCTTGTTGCCGTGCGGCTTTCGGCGCAGTGCACGGATGCAAGGGTAAATCTTGTAACGCCCGCTCTTTTTGACCGCTTTAAAACCATGCAGGATTTTGCAGACGCCGACGTTTCCGAAGTGGAAACATACATACATTCCTGCGGCTTTTATAAGAGCAAGGCGCAGTCCATAGTCGGTATGGCTCAAAAGATAATAAGCGATTTCGGCGGCGTGGTGCCGGATAATATAGAAGATCTGATCACCCTGCCCGGCGTGGGCAGAAAAACGGCAAACCTGATCGTTGGCGATGTTTACGGCAAAGCGGCAATCGTGGTGGATACGCATTGTATCCGAATCACAAACCGCATCGGCCTTGTAGCGGAAAAAGATCCCAAAAAAATAGAATTTGCACTCAAAAAAATCATTCCGCCTGCCGAGGGCTCAGATTTTTGCCACAGGATCGTCTTGTTCGGCAGGGATGTGTGTTCGGCAAGGAAACCAAAGTGCGAGGTGTGCAAAATGAAAGAAATCTGCAGGCAGGTTGGTGTAAAGAAATGAAAAAACCGCTCCTAAACGAAGAAAATATTATTCTGATCGGTATGCCCGGCGCCGGAAAATCCACCTGCGGTGTGCTTGCCGCGAAAATTCTGTTAAAGAATTTTTTTGATACGGATCTGCTCATACAGAGCATGGAAAACAAACACCTGCAGCAGATCATCAATGAAAAAGGCACCGCGGAATTTAAAAGGGCGGAGGAGGCGGCAGTGCTTTCTCTGGATATTAAAGGCACGGTGATCGCCACGGGCGGCAGTGTGGTCTACAGCCCGAAGGCGATGGCGCATCTGAAAAGTATGGGCAAGGTCATCTATATGCATTTAAGTTATGACGAGATGAAAAAGCGCATTAAAAATCTTTCTACCCGCGGGATCGTTCTGGAAAACGGGGAAACGCTGCTGGATATGTATAACGAGCGCCGGCCGCTTTATGAAAAATACGCGGATCATATCATAGACTGCGATGGAAATACGATAGACGATACCGTTGCCGAAATCGTGGATGTGTGCGAAAAATAACTCTTGATTCTATATGCTGTTTTATGATATTATAGATTAAATATAACAACAATTTTCAAGGAGGATGATGAAATGGGCGAATACGGCGCTAAATTTGTGAAAGAGGGGCTCACGTTTGATGATGTTCTTCTGATTCCGGCGGAAAGCGATGTGCTTCCCAACGAGGTGGATCTTTCCACACAGTTAACAAAACACATCAAGCTTAATATTCCTCTTATGACTTCTGCCATGGATACCGTAACGGAATCCACTATGGCGATCGCTATTGCGCGCGAGGGCGGCATCGGCGTAATACACAAGAATATGACGATTGAGGATCAGGCAACAGAAGTGGATAAAGTTAAAAGATCGGAAAACGGCGTTATTTCGGATCCGTTTTTCCTTTATCCGCAGAATACGGCGCAGGATGCGGAAAATCTGATGCGCAAATATAAGATCAGCGGCGTTCCGATCTGTGAGGAGGACGGCACCCTTGTGGGCATCCTCACAAACCGCGATATGCGTTTTATGACGGATTATTCCGTTAAGATCGCGGATGTAATGACGCCAAAAGAAAAACTGGTTACCGCCATGAGCGGCACAACGCTGGAAGAAGCGAAAAAGATCCTGATGGCGTCCAAGGTAGAAAAACTTCCTCTTATTGATCAAAACGGAAAACTTACAGGGCTTGTAACGATTAAGGATATTGAAAAGAGCCTGAAGTATCCGAATACCGCCCGTGATTCGCAGGACAGATTGCTCTGCGCCGCGGCGGTCGGTATTACAGGCGATATGCTGGATCGTGCAAAAGCGCTTGTGGATGCGCATGTGGATGCGCTTGTGCTGGATTCGGCGCACGGCCATTCCAAGAATATCATGAAAGCGGTTGATACCGTTAAAAACGCATTTCCTCAGATCTCCCTGATCGCAGGCAATGTTGCAACGGCGGAGGCAACTGAAGCGCTGATTAAAGCAGGCGCGGATGCCGTTAAGGTCGGCATAGGCCCCGGCTCCATCTGCACAACACGTGTTGTTGCCGGCATCGGCGTGCCGCAGATCACCGCTATTTATGACAGTGCTGAAATGGCGGATAAATATGGTGTTCCGATCATTGCAGACGGCGGTATCAAATACAGCGGTGAGATCGTGAAAGCCATTGCCGCGGGCGGCAGTGTTGTTATGGTTGGCTCACTTGTAGCCGGCTGCGAGGAATCTCCCGGTGAAACGGAAATTTATCAGGGCCGTCAGTTTAAAGTGTACCGCGGCATGGGTTCGCTCGGCGCCATGAGCAAAGGCTCGGCGGACAGATATTTCCAAACCGGCACAAAGAAATTCGTGCCGGAAGGCGTAGAGGGCCGTGTCCCTTATAAGGGACCGGTTGGCGACACGGTTTATCAGATGATGGGCGGTCTGCGCTCCGGTATGGGTTATGTTGGCTGCCACAATATTCAAGAACTGCGCACAAATGCCAGATTTATAAAGATCACAGGCGCCGGACTTGTTGAAAGTCACCCGCATGACGTGTATATCACAAAAGAGGCTCCTAACTATTCCGGCAGCAGGCAGGATTGATTTTTCAGGGGCGTTAAACGGTTTCGTTTAATGCCCTTTTTTTACAAGAGGTTTTTCCATGGCTGAAAAGATAACCAGATGGCAGAAATTCAAAAAATTTCTAAAACGGAATATGACCCCCACCTGGGCAAAGCATTTCAGCTATCAGGTGATCTCCTTTTTGCTTTCCGTTTGCCTTGTAATCGGCGTAACGGCATATGCCATCAATAAAACATATGATGAAAGGACTTTGACTTTCGTGCAGGGATTTACGGTAACGGCGCATACAGGCGCGTTTGATACGCCTGAAAATTCAATGGAATCCGTTCAGGCGGCAATTGAAAATAATGTGCAGATCATAGAAATAGATATCCGCCAGCGGCCGGATAAAACCCTTGTGATCAGCCATGATATTGTGGTTATGAATAACGAGGGTACGCCGCTTGCCGATGTGTTTGCGCTTTTGCAGCAGGATGACTGCCTGATTAATCTGGATATCAAGGAAACCAGAACGCTTGATCCGCTGCACGATCTGCTGGTGGAATATAACCTTCTGAGCCGCGCGTTTTTAACGGGGATTGATCAGATGAATGTAAACGCAGTTAAGGAATCCTCCTGCGCGGATATGGATTATTATTTAAACTGCCAGCCTTCACGCATCAAGATCTTTACGGATGATTATAAGGTTAAGATCATAGATCTGCTCAAGGAAACGGGCGCCGTGGGCATCAACTGCAATTATAAATACGCCTGCGCAACGCTCTCTAATCTGCTGCACGAAAACGGCTACAAACTTTCCGTGTGGACGGTAAATACAAAATTTGAAATGAAACGTATGCTTGTTACGCAGCCGGATAATATTACAACAAAGGAATACGGCAAATTGATGTCCGTTATAGATAACTGGGGGAAATAGCAAATGACAAATGAGGAGTATTTAAAGGCGATCGATATGCGCTCGTCCAGGCGCACCTTTAAAAATCACCCTTTGGATCCGGATACCAAACAGGTCATCAAAGATCTGGTTGCTTACGTAAATCAAAAAGCGGGGCTGCATTTCGTTTTTATGGAGGACGGCTGCTTTGCTTTCAATCTTCATTCGGGAATGACCAGTCTCATCGCCGTTTGCGGCGCGGATACGATCCCGGCAAGAGAGGCATGCGGCTACTGGGGCGAAACAATCGTTTTGCAGTGCGCTTTTCACGGCATCGGCACCTGTTGGGTTGGCACATATAATGAAAACAAGGTGCTTGAAAAACTGGATCTTCCAAAAGGCGTTCGCCTTTACTGTGTAATCGCGCTCGGCAATGTTTCCCCCAATAAAAGTTTAAAAGAAAAGATCATGTATAACACCACCCATAAAAAAAGCAAACCGTATCAGAAGATGTTTGAGGCTTGCGATACAAAATTACCGGAGGAGATCGTGTTTGCGATGCGCCTTGTTGAAAAGGCGCCGAGTTCCGTGAACCGCCGCCCGGTTAAATTCAGGTACGAAAACGGCAGGATTACCGCCAGTGTAAGCGAGCCGTATTCGGATAAAAGTATTGATTTCGGCATCGCGCAGCTCCATTTTCAGCTTGGCATGAGCGCCAAAGGCATTAAAGGCGAGTGGAAAAACGGCGAATTTATTGAGGATACACAGCGTATTCTGAAATTCCCAAAGCGCGAGACGGAAACCGAAGAGGAGGAAAATACGGATGAGTGAAACCGAAAAAAAGAAAATGAGTAAAAAGAAAAAAGTCGTTATCATTGTGCTGTGCGTTTTGCTTGCGCTGATCATCCTGATCGTTGCGGCAGGCCTTGTTGCGCTCAACTGGTATTGCAAAACGCCGGATTATACGGTTTACCAGACTTCGCAGGATGTGGAACTTGTGGCGCACAGGGGCTTTAGAGCCGTTGCGCCTGAAAATACCGCGCCCGCGTTTGAAGAGGCGGGCAAGGCAGGGTATTACGGCGCAGAATGTGATGTTTACCGCTCGGCGGACGGCGTTTGGGTCATTCATCATGACCCGATCACCTACCGTATGACCGGGGAACCCAGCATGGTGGAGAAAAAGACCTATGAGGAATTGATGCAGGAAACGGTGGATAACGGTTCCAATATCGGCGATTACGATTCGCTGAAGATGTGCACGCTGGAGGAATATCTGGATATTTGCAGCAAATATCAGATGGTGCCGGTCATAGAACTTAAAAGCGCGAATAATACGGAGTATTATAGTGAGATCATAGATATCCTTGCCGGTTATCCGGATCTGAAACCCGTGTTTATCTCTTTCCATTATGAGGATCTTACCGCAATGCGCAAACTTACGGACGCGCCTTGCTGGTATCTGGTGCAGGAGATCACGGATGAAGATATCGATATGGCGCTTGCCCTCGGCGGAGACTGCGGCATTGATTTTAATTACGCCAAAGAGGAAAACACGGATGAAGTGATCCAAAAGTGCATAGACGCCGGCTTAACGGTTGGCGCGTGGACGGTGGATGACCCTGCCGCGGCAGACCGGCTTGCATCTCTTGGTGTAAAGTATATCACAACGGATAATATTACATACTGATCAGGTTCACTGTTTTTAGCGAAATACACATAAGAAAAAGGATCTGACTTGCGCACCGGCAGGTCGGATCCTTTTTTATATCACATTTATCCTTATTATCAAATCACCAGCAGAACGGACGCAAACAGAATATAGATCAGCAGGGATACCGCGTCCGTGATCGTGGTGATAAACGGATTTGCCATAACGGCGGGGTCAAATCCGCATTTTTTTGCAATAATGGGCAGGCAGCAGCCAATCACTTTGGAAAACACCACTTCCACAACGATCGTCAGGCTGACCACAAGTGAGATTATAACGGTGATCTCGCTGTTTCCCAGTACGTATTTATCAAACAGCAGCAGTTTTACAAAGCACACCGCCGCCAGCACAAGCCCGCAGACTATGCCGACGCGGACTTCTTTCCAGATCACTTTGAAGATATCTTTCAGCGAGATCTCCCCAAGGGAAAGCGCGCGAACGATCGTAACGCTGGATTGACCGCCCGAATTACCGCCCGTGCCCATCAGCATCGGAATAAAGGCAATCAGCGTAGCAACGGATGCCAGTTTGTTTTCAAAATTCGTCAGGATCTGGCTCGTGATGGTTGCCGATATCATAAGCAGCAACAGCCATGGGATACGCTTTTTAAACGTTTCCATAACGCTTGTTTTTAAATACGGCGTGTCTGTTGGCACGATTGCCGCCATCTTCTGAATGTCTTCCGTGTTTTCTTCCTGCAATACATCGATGACATCGTCTACGGTTATGATGCCCACCAGCCGGTTTTCCATATCTACAACGGGTAGCGCAAGAAAATCGTATTTTGAAAGCAGCGCAGACGCTTTTTCTTGGTCATCCAGCGTGTTTACGGAAATTACATTGGTTTCCATCAATTCTTCAATTTTGTTGTCTGCGTCATGCAGCAAAAGTTCCTTAACCGTGGTAACGCCAAGCAAATGCCGCGACGCATCCGTTACATAGCAGGTGTAGATCGTCTCTTTATCCACACCCGTGCGCCGAATGCGCTTAAAGGCGTCTTCCACCGTCATATCCCGCTTCAGGTCAACAAATTCCGGCGTCATGATGGAGCCTGCCGAATCCTCGGGGTATTTCAGTATGGAATTGATTGCCTCTCGCATTTCGCTGTCCGTATTTTTCAGAATTCTTTTCACAACAGAGGCAGGCATTTCCTCAACAATGTCGGCGGCGTCGTCAATGTAAAGCTCGTCCAACACTTCTTTCAGTTCGGAGTCGGAAAAAGAGCGTATCAGACTTTCCTGCGTATCGCCGTCAAACTCAACAAAGGTTTCCGCGGCGTTTTCTTTTGTAAGCATTCTGAAAAGAAACATGCGTTTCTTTTCGTTGGCTATGGATTCCAGCAGCTGTGCAATATCCGCAGGGTTAAGCTCATTTAGGAACCGCTTTAATTCTCTTATGTTTTTTTCGTTATGCAGCCTGTCTGTATAGGCAAGCATTTCCTCCAGTTCCACGAGCTCACTCCTTTCATGCGTTTATCCCGTATGTGTACGGCGCGCCTTATTTTGCAGCTGCGTAAAAATCCTTTTCATCCTCATCGTATGGGTTGGCAGCAACGCGCTTTACGATTGCCGCAATGATCAGGATCACAATCAGTCCGCCAACAACGGCGCCGGCAGTAACGGCGAATACCGGCTGTTCATAAAACCGTTCCCCTTCCACAAAGGAAACATATCCCGGTGCAGCCATTTCTGCCTTTACTTCTTCCACGGTCTTATTTACTCTGGTAACTTCAAACGTGTATTTTTTTGTGTTGCCGTCTGATGCGGTAACGGTTACGGAGATTTCTGTTTCCTGCCCTTCACGCAGTGTAACCGGCATTGCGGTTGCCGTGGAGTTTATATCCTGCGTTACCGGGGTTATATGGATCTCTGTAAGATCGCTCGGCACATATAGTTTGTATACGGTGTCCTCCCCGTTGATCTCGGGGCGCACCTCGCCATATTCGCAGCTTATGCCGGCAAGATTGGCGTTTGAATTGATCTCGTATTCCGGCGCGTTGGAATATGTAAAGGTGTATATGACGCTGCCGCTGTCAAATTCCAGCGTAACTGTGATCCCGGTCTGGCGGTTTGCGTTGTCATATTCGTAGGTTGCAATCACATTTGCGTTTCCGTTTACTTTATAACTTTGCAGCGCTGCGCTCTGCTCCGGGTTTTGAAGCGTCAGGGTAAAATAGGTTTCCCCCGTTCGGAACCCGCCGTCGATCTCCGCGTTCGAAAAGGTTATGCTTTCCAGATACGGCGCGTTTTGAATCGGTGCTTCGGCGGCGCTTGCAAACAGGTTTGTGCTGAATATACAAAATATGCTTACTAAAACAGTTATTACTTTTTTCATAATCTTTCGGCGTTTGGCAGTCAGGCTGTTATGCGATTTCGCTTAGTCAGACTGCCGCAGAATAAAGGATTCTACTCCGCCTTCCTCCAAAACAGTTTTTATTTGCGGGGCGTTGCCCGAAACACTGACCAGATAGATCCTGCTGTTTCCAAGATCTTCGTCAAATAAATTCAGGATTCTGTCTCCCGCTGTTTGTGCGGCAGAGGTTTCTTCCGTACTGCCGTTTTCCTGGGTGCTGTTTTCTTCTTCGTTTTCCGTGCTTTCGCTCTCCTGATCCTCACCGGCAACTGCCTGCACAAGCGAATCGTCAATATCCACTTCAACGCCCTCAAGCAGTTTGATATTTGTGCCGATATCTTCGTAAAGTCTGGCGGAAAGTGTTTCAAATCCATCCGAAAAACCGCTGCCCGCGCTTTCCGGAATCTCTGTTCCGCGCAGCACAAATACGGAAACGCCCATTTCCGCAGCTTCGGCAATGATATCTTTGATATATTTGTAAACGGTTTCGGAATTCGGGTTCAGATAAGTGTTTCCGCGCGAATCTTCATACGGAAGTCCGTTGCCGTCAAGCAGTGCAACAGATCGGTCCTGCCGCGGCACCAAATTATCCAGATAACAGTAAACCACGCCTACGGTAAGTATATCCTGTTCGCTGAGTTTCATAACAGAATTGTGCAGATCCGTTGCCTCAAATGCCGCCGCGCTGTACGCGTCCACCGTGGCAAGGGCGCTGCGGTAACCGATTGTGCCGTTATCCCGCTTAATATCGATCGCAACACTGTTGTAGGCGTTTGCCGTCAGGTTCGTGATCACGGAATCCAAAATCACGGAACCGTCCATGGAAATGCTGTCCTCATAAGCGCAGTGCAGGTCAAACTTCACTTCATTTATCATGCTGTCTGCCGGGGCGTCGGCTTCAGCGCTCATCTGCGGCATGCCGTTTCGCATCATGTACACGTCCATTCCGGTGTAACCTATGCCAACGATGATCAGGCATAATACAACAATGCCCAGCCGTTTCAGCAGCGTGCGTGCCTGCGCTTTGTGTTTGCGCTTTTTCTTGATCTTGGGGCGCATATAATCAAACTTGTCTGAATAAATGCCTTCGTCAGAGGCATATTTATCGGCAAAGTCGATCGGATAGCCTTTTTCTTCTTCCGTCCATTTTGTGTTGCGCTTTACATTTTTGTAAAAGCGTTTCTTTTTCATGCTTTTTTCACACTCTTTGCATTTTCTTTGAGCATTTCTATCGTTTTTTCCGGATCTTCGCTCTTGAATACGGCGCTGCCGGCAACAAATACGTTTGCGCCTGCGGCGGATGCCGTTTTAATGGTTTCGGCGTTGATGCCGCCGTCTACTTCAATATCCAGGTCCGGCGCGGCGTTTCTGATTTCTTCTATCTTTGGCATCATATCCGCCATAAAGCTCTGGCCGCCGAATCCCGGCTCAACCGTCATCACAAGCACCATGGAAAGTTTGCTCAGATACGGCAGCACAGCGGATGCCGGTGTTTTGGGCTTGATCGCAAGCGCCGCCCTGCATCCGGATTTTAGAATTTTGTCTATCGTCTCCTGCGTGTCGCTTTCGCTTTCCATGTGAAAGCAGATGATGTCCGCCCCCGCGTTTGCAAAATCCTCTATGTATTTTAACGGGTGGGAGATCATCAGGTGAACGTCAAACGGCACCTTTGTAACCGCCCGAATCGCCTTAATGACCGGTGCGCCTATGGATATATTCGGCACAAAATGGCCGTCCATCACATCCAAATGGATATACTGCGCTTTTTCACACTTTTTCAGTTCGGTTTCCAGGTTTGCGTAATCCGCCGCCAAAACGGACGGTGCGATCTTAATTTCCATAGTATCCTCCCGCGGCAATGCCGCCGCAACAGACCGAATATTGCCTTTTAAAGTATTATACCTTTGCGCACCTTTAAAATCAACCTTTATTAATAAATAAATAATACTTGTAATTATATAGTAAGTGTAGTAAAATATAGCAGATCAAAAAGGATAAAATAAAAAATGGCTTAAAATTAATGGTTTATCGGGGGATTTCATTATGATCCAGGCTAATAATGTTACGGTTCAGTTCGGCGGGCGCGCGCTGTTTGAGCGCGTAAACGTTGTGTTCTCGGCGGGCAACTGCTACGGCATAATCGGCGCAAACGGCGCCGGCAAATCCACGTTCTTAAAAGTTCTGAGCGGCGAACTGGAGCCGCAGAAGGGCGAGGTTGTGATCACGCCGGGCGAACGTCTTTCCGTTTTGGAGCAGGACCATTTTAAATATGACGATTATGAAGTGGTGCGCACCGTGCTTATGGGCAATCCGCGCCTGATCCAGATCATGGAGGAAAAGGACGCGCTTTACGCAAAACCGGATTTTTCTGAAGAGGACGGTATCCGCGCCGGAGAACTGGAGGCTGAATTTGCCGATCTGGATGGCTGGAATGCGGAGAGCGACGCGGAATTCATGCTGAATAAACTGGGTGTAACGGATGAATACCACTATATGAAAATGGGCGAACTTTCCGCCGATCTCAAAGTAAAAGTGCTGCTTGCCAAGGCGCTTTTCGGCAATCCGGATATTCTGCTGCTTGACGAGCCGACCAACCATCTGGATCTTTCTGCCATACGCTGGCTTGAAAACTTTTTGCTGGATTTTGAAAACACCGTAATCGTTGTTTCACATGACAGGCATTTCTTAAATAAGGTCTGCACGCATATCTGCGATGTGGATTTCGGCAAGATCACAATGTATGCCGGCAACTATGATTTCTGGTATGAATATACCCAGATGCGCCAGCGCCAAATGCGTGATCAGAATAAGAAGAACGAGCAGAAAATCAAAGAACTTCAGGATTTCATTCAGCGTTTCTCCGCAAACGCGTCAAAATCCAAGCAGGCAACCAGCCGTAAAAAGCAGCTGGATGCGCTGGAGATGATTGAAATGCCGGTTTCTTCACGCCGTTTTCCTTATGTGGATTTTAAGCCGGATCGGGAATGCGGAAACGATCTGCTGCGTGTGGATCATCTTTCCAAAACGATAGGGGACAGAAAAGTGCTGGATGACGTTTCTTTTATCATCCACCCGCGTGAGAAAGTTGCGTTCGTGGGGTCCGATTCCGTTGCCAAAACGGCGCTGTTTGATATTCTGATGGGTGAAATGGAGCCGGATGAAGGCGAATTCAAATGGGGCGTTACCACCACGCAAAGTTATTTCCCAAGCGATAATTCAAAATATTTTGACGGCGTGGATCTCACGCTGGTAGACTGGCTCAGGCAGTATACCACGCAGACTTTAGAGGCGGATATCAGAAGCTGGCTCGGCAGAATGCTTTTCAGCGGGGATGATGCGCTGAAAAAGGCAAATGTTCTTTCCGGCGGCGAACGGGTCAGATGCATGCTCTGCAAAATGATGCTCAGCGGCGCCAATGTTTTGGTGCTTGACGAGCCGACCAACCATCTGGATCTGGAATCGATCACCGCCCTGAACAACGGCCTGATCCGCTATCCGGAGACGGTGTTGTTCACTTCGCACGATCATCAGTTTATTCAGACGATTGCGGACAGAATTATCGATATTGCAGACGGAAAGATCACCGATTACAAAGGCACGTATGATGAATTTCTTGAAACGTTTGATGAGGACAAACTTAAAAAATACTGATTTTTTTGCATATAGTAAGATCCCGGAAACGGCGCTTGCCGCCTCCGGGATCTTTTTTGTTATATTTACGCTGCAAGGTTTGTTTTATTCCTTTTCAAGCACGAATATCTCTGCTTCAAGCGGCTTGTAATAGTTTACGTCAATGCCTCGGTTCATCAGATAAGCGCCGCTCTTTTTGAATTTTCTGTGTTCAGATTTTACGCTGTAAACCGTATTTTCATCCAGCCCTTTAAAATGAAGCGTTACCTTTCTGTTGTTGAAGAAAGAATTTGCACCCGTGCAGGCAAAATAGACCGCCTGCGATTTGCTTTCGTTTACATATCCCGTGAAGTAGATCTTGTCTTCCGCGTAGTTCATGATCCTGTAAAGGCTGCCAAACTGCACGGTGTGGCGTATCTTTTTGTAAAGCGCTGTATATTTCCTGCAATCGGCAAGTTCTGCCTTGGTCAGTTTTGTAAGGTCTGCGCCTATGGAAAGAGAGCCCTGCATGGAAACGGCAAACCGAAACGCCATGGAAACGGGGCGCTCTTTTTTATTGGTGTCCGTAACCCATGCGCGCATGCACTTGATCGGGTAAAGCAGGCTGTAGCCCTGCTGAATGTCCAGTCTGTCCACAGGGTCGGTATTGTCGCTCGGCCAAACCATGTCAAAGTGGCTCAGGGAGCCAAGATCCGTTCTTCCGCCGCCGCTTGCGCACGCTTCAAACTGCACGTCTGTATGTTTTTTCTTCAGTTCGTCCACAATATCAAAAACGGCGCGTGAATGCCGGTACCACAGTTCTTTTCCGTTTTTCAGGTTGTCTGTTCCGATTTCGGAAAACGGGCGGTTCATATCCCATTTCATGTATTTGATGTTGTTTTCGCTCAGCAGTTTATCCAGAAAATCCAGAATGTATTTCTGCACTTCCGGTTTTGTCATGTTCAGCACAAGCTGATTGCGCATCAGGTTCGGCTTTCTCGTTTCGTAATGATATGTCCAGTCCGGATGCTTTCTGTAAAGTTCGGAAAGCGGGTTCACCATTTCCGGTTCTACCCAGATGCCGAAATCCATACCCAGCGCATTTACGCCGTCAATCAGGGGTTTCAGCCCGCGCGGGAATTTCAGTTTGCTCACATCCCAGTCGCCCAGTCCGGATCTGTCAGACATGCGGCTTGAAAACCAGCCGTCGTCCATAACAAAAAGTTCGCATCCGATCTCTGCGGCAATCTTGGCAAGCTTCAACTGCCCTGCCTCGTTTACATTAAATCCCGTGGCTTCCCAGCTGTTGTAAAGCACAGGCAGATCTTCATAAGCAAACCGCTTCGGCAAAACGTTTTTAACCGAAAATGCATGCATCATTCGGCTCATATCTCCAAGCCCGTTCGCTATGCCGCAGTAAACGGACGGCGTTTTGAATTCTTCGCCGCTTTCCAGCGTTTTTGAAAAATCAAAATCATTTAGCCCGATCACAGCGCTTGTTTCGCCGTTAAAATCCCTCGCGGCGGAAACTTTGAAATTCCCGTCCCATGCAAGCACGGCAAAATATACCGCTCCGTTGTCTTCGTCGGGTTTCTCCGCCGCAATCAGTGCCGGCAGGTGGTGATGCGCCGTTGTTCCTTTTCTGCTTTCAAAGGATATGGCGCCGCTTTCCAACTTTTGCTGCGTCTTTCTGAATTCTCCGCCCCAGGATCCGTTTGCGTTCAAAATGGTGTAGGCGCGGTCGCCGGGCAGGTTGATCTCTGCGCTTGCGGCTTTTTCCAGAATGATTTTTTTATCGGAAGCGTTTTTGATCACAGCGAATCTTTCGATGACATCGCTTTTGTCAAACAACCTGTAAACAAGCGTAACTTCCAAACCGTATTGATCGTCTTTCATAACGATCTCCACGCCGTCCTGCATGATATTGCAGTCTGCAAAAGCAAGCACGGTGTCCCGGCAGCCGTCCGCATACGTGCATTTCAGCGCGCATTCCCGATACATGGTTCCGCCGAACGGCACATATTCCGTTTTGGTAAAATCCAAAACGGCGTGGTTGGAATTCTGCTCCGTCAGCTCGCTGATTTCAAAATCTTCTGCCGGGCATTTTTTGCCCCAGTGCAGGTGATACAGCCCGTTTTTCCCCGCGCCGAAAACATATTGGCAGCTTTCTGTTTCAAGTGAAAAAATATTTTTTGTTCTTTTGATTTTCATAAGAACGCCCTCTCAAAATTTTATGTATAATTTAATCTCAATCATACCAAATCTTTTTTTAATTGACAAGATTTTATTATCCTGTTATACTAAAATTGTAAAACTATCTATATTTAATTTACGGAAGTGTGAAATATGGCAAAAAATAAAGTGCAGATCAAGATATGCGGCGCTACTTATTCCATTATAACGGAGGATGACGCGGAATACGTTGAAGAACTCGGCGATTTTATTGACAGCGAAATGAAAAATATCTCTTCCCAGAATCCAAGCCTTTCCTCCATTCAGTGCGCGGTGCTTGTTGCTCTGGATCAGGCGGATGCCTGCAAAAAAGCAACTGCCTCCGCGGATAATTTAAGGGCGCAGATCAAGGATTATCTGGAGGACAGCGCCAGAGCGCGCATGGAGGTGGATGTTGCCCGCAGGGAGATTGAAAGACTCAATAGGGAAATATCCAACCTCAGAGAAAAACTGAACGGCTGAGTCGGGTATTCAGGTAATATATGCAGTTAGAGATTTTAGCGCCCGCGGGTTCGTGGGATGCGCTTGTTGCCGGTGTCAGATGCGGCGCGGATGCGGTTTACCTTGGAGGCAGATCGCTCAGCGCGCGCAGAAATGCCGGCAATTTTAATGATGAGGAATTGGAACGCGCCGCCGAATACTGCACGGCAAGGGGAGTCAAAATCTATCTTGCGGTAAATACCCTGTGTAAAGACGGCGAATTTGAGGAAGCGTACAGCCTTGTGCACCATGCGCTCTCCTGCGGCGTCAGCGGATTTATCGTGCAGGATCTCGGCGTTGCCGGGATGATCAGAAACTGTTTTCCGGGCGCGCGTCTGCACGCGTCCACCCAAACCAGTGTGATGACGCCGGCAGGCGTTGCCGCACTGGAAGAACTTGGCTTTTCCCGCGTTGTTCTGCCGCGTGAGATGAGCGAACAAGAGATTCGGGAGATCGCCGCCTCCACCGGTATGGAACTGGAACTCTTTGTGCACGGCGCGCTTTGCATGAGCGTTTCCGGGCAGTGCTATATGTCCGCCATGATCGGGCAGAGAAGCGGCAACAGGGGGCTTTGCGCGCAGACCTGCCGTCTGCCGTTTTCCGCCTGCGGCAGGGGAACGCATGTTCTCAGCCTCAAGGATTTGAGCCTCATCGATGAACTGAAAAAGATTGAAAAAATCGGCGTAGTCAGTCTGAAAATAGAGGGCAGAATGAAACGCCCCGAATATGTCGCCGCTGCCGTTACCGCTTTAAAAGAGGAGATCCGCGGCGAGTGCGGCAGGGAAACCAGAAACGCTCTGCAAAGCGTTTTCAGCCGCAGCGGTTTTACAAGCGGCTATTTTAACGGCAAAACGGGCGCGGAAATGTTTGGCACCAGAAGCAAGGAAGATGTGGTTGCCGCCTCCGGCGTTTTAAAGCAGCTTTCCCGGCTTTACGAAAAGGAAACGCCGCGCGTAAAACTGGATATGGATTTCAATATGCACCGCGGCGAACCGGCGCAGCTCACTGCCTGCGCGCTTGGTAAAACCGTGCATATAACGGGCGCGGCTGCGCAGGATGCCGTTAAAACGCCGCTGACTCCGGAAAGTGTAATAAACCGGCTCTCCAAACTCGGCGGAACGCCGTTTTATGCCGGCAGTATCCGCACTGATTTGGATGACGGGCTGATTCTGAGCGTAAGCGAGATCAATGCTCTGCGCCGCAGGGCAGTGGAACAGCTTTCCGTTTTCCCCAAAACAGAAATACATTCAAAACCGCTGAGCATGCCCGCCGCGCGCGTACAGGGCAAAAAGCCGTATTTTACGGCAAGATTTGCAAATTCTTCACAGATTCCGCAGGATCATCCGTTTCAAAGGATATTCCTTCCCGTTTGGGCAAAAACGGAAGATTTTATAAAATATAACGCAGGGGCGGAACTTCCGCGCGGTATGTTTGGCAGCGAGGGCAGACTGATTCAGAGGCTGAAGGAACTGAAAAACGCCGGCGTAAAAAATGCCCTGTGCGGCAATATCGGCACGCTGAAACTTGCCCGGGATATGGGCTTTGAACCGTTCGGCGATTTCGGGCTTAACCTCTTTAATTCCGTTTCGGCCGAACTTGTGCCGCACCCGGTGCTGTCTTTTGAACTTACGCTTGCACAGGCAAACGCGGTTAACGCGGCGGATACCGGCATTATCGTTTACGGCAAACTGCCGCTGATGCTTACAAGAAACTGCCCGGTTAAAAGCGCTGCCGGCTGCGCCGTCTGCGGCAAACACGGTGTTCTGAAGGATAGAAAAGGCAAATCCTTTCCGGTGGTCTGCTCCCCGTATCCGTGCGTGGAGATCCTGAATTCCGTGCCGGTCTATCTGGCGGATAAGATGAACGATATAAAAACGGATTTTGCCCAGTTTTATTTTACAGATGAATCCCGGGAGCAGGTCAGATCCGTGATCTCGCTTTACCAAAGCGGCAGACCGGCGCCGTTTGCGTTTACAAGAGGACTGTATTACAGAGGTGTGTTTTAATGCTGAAAAAAAGAATCCTTCTTGCCTCAGCGTCTCCAAGGCGACGGGAACTTCTGCGCCTGATCACGCCGGATTTTGACTGCGTTTCCGCCGATGTGGATGAAACGCTGCCAAACGGCATTTCCCCAAGCGACGCCGTTTTGTATCTTTCCAAGATCAAGGCATACGCGTTTGCGCCGGACAGCCGAATCATTATCGGCGCCGATACCGTTGTTGCGCTTGAAAACCGGATCATCGGCAAGCCAAAGGATGCGGAGGACGCATTTCATATCCTGCGGCTGCTTTCCGGCAGGGAACACAGCGTGTTTACCGGCGTAACCATCATAGCCGGCGCGCGGAAACGCTCTTTTTTTCAGGAGACCAAGGTTCATTTTTATCCGCTTTCGGATGAGGAGATCAGGGCGTATATCCAAACGGGCGAATGTTTTGACAAAGCCGGCGCTTACGGTATACAGGGGCAGGGTGCCCTTTTGGTTGAAAAGATAATCGGCGATTATTTTAATGTGGTCGGTCTTCCCGTAGCCGCATTATACAGAGAGTTAAGATTGGTCTGACATATACGGCAGGCGTTTGAATTGTTCAGAATAACGAAAAATTCATAAAAATCTTGTGTATTATGCCAAATTTTGATCAATTTGGTATTGCAACGTTTCCACAACAATGTTATAATAATTGTATAACGGAAATTTTGATAAAATTGCGGAAAATTTTTAGTTAGGAGTGAAGTTATGGCGGCTGATTTACATTGCCACACAAAGCTCAGCGATGGCTCGGTAGGTATTGAAGATCTTATTGTTATTGCCAAAAAAAGCGGCATAGATACGATTGCCATAACGGACCACGATTGCCTTGCCGGCACGGTAAGGGGGCAGGTCATCGGCAAGCGTTACGGCGTAAATGTTATACCCGGAGTTGAGATTTCTGCCTTTGATTTTGAGGCGGGCAAAAAAGTGCATATCTTATCTTATCTTGCGGACGCTCCCAACAGGTTGGAGGGCATTTGTAAGCGCACCTCCGTTGCGCGCAAACGTGCCGGTCAGATCATGATGCTCAAAACCGCCGGCAGGTTTCCGATCACTTCAGATTTTATCATCAGCCATGCTTCCGGCTCCACCAATCTTTTTAAACAGCATATTATGCATGCCCTTATGGATGCAGGCTATACGGATAAGATCTTCGGCGATCTTTATTATGCCTTGTTTGATGAAAAGAGTGAAACCAATATCCTTGCGCCAACAAAGTATCCCAGTGTAGAGGATGTTATAAATGAGATTCATTCCGCGGGCGGCATTGCCGTTCTTGCCCATCCAAGCAAATTTGATAATTTTGATGAGATTGATAAATATGCACAGTTTGGGCTGGACGGAATTGAAGTGTGGCATCCGCTCGCAAGCGATGAGGATATCGAACGGCTTTCGGAGATCTGCAAAAAGAAGAAACTGCTTTTGACCGGCGGCTCGGATTTTCATGGCATATACGGCGATAAGACCGTTACTCTCGGCACCTGTTCCACACCGCAGGAACATCTGGATAAACTGCTTGGCTATAAGGCAAAGAAAAAACGCGCCCAGCGCAAGGCGGAAAAGGCGGCAAAAGAGGCGGCGGAAAACGCGCAGTGATTTTTTGTAAAACGGATAAACAAAATGGTTTTGTATTGAAAAGGCAGGTTTTTCTGCCTTTTTATTTTTTGCTTTTTGTCGCTTGTCTGCCTAAAAGGAACCCGTTTTTAAATCTGCTTTTCGGATATCCGGAAATCTATTGACTTTGCCCTGCATTTGTTTATAATTACATAATATACAGAATGCGTGAAAGCAGGTGGCACCTATGTATAAAAAGCCCGCGAAAACGCCGCCCCTCGGCTGGAACAGTTGGGATTGTTTCGGCGCGGCGGTAAATGAAAAGCAGCTGAAAGAAAACGCTGATTATATGGCAAAATATCTTAAGCCTTACGGCTGGGAATATATCGTTTGCGATATACAGTGGTATGAGCCGGATGCCAAGGATAATGATTACAATAATTTTTATCCCCTTAATATGGACGGGTACGGCAGGCTTATGCCCGCGGAAAACCGCTTTCCGAGTTCATCCGGCGGAAAAGGCTTTAAGCCGATTGCCGATTACTGCCACAGCCTTGGTCTGAAATTCGGCATACATATTATGCGCGGTGTGCCGCGCGCCGCAGTTCACAGCGGTCTGCCGATCAAAGGCAGTTCCTATACCTGCCGGGATATTGCGCATCATTTTTCCGTTTGTTCGTGGAATACGGATATGTACGGCTGTAAAAACTGCCCCGGTGCGCAGGATTATTATGATTCCGTTTTTGCGCTTTACGCTTCCTGGGGCGTGGATTTTGTAAAGTGTGATGATATCTGCGTTACGGAATTTCGGCAGTGGGATAATCCGTATTCGGCAAAGCATGAAGTGGAAATGATAAGAAAAGCAATCAACTCTTGCGGGCGGGAGATCGTGCTTTCGCTCTCTCCCGGTCCGGCACATATTGAAAACGCCGTGCATCTGCACAGAAATGCGGATATGTGGCGCCTTACGGGCGATTTCTGGGATGAGTGGGGCAAACTTCATGATATGTTTGATAAGTGCGCCCTTTGGCAGAATGAGGTTCGCGGCGGCTCTTGGCCGGATTGCGATATGCTGCCGCTTGGCAGGCTCTCTAAAAACGCCCCGTGCCACGGTAAAGCAAACCGGTATACGAATTTTACAAAGCCGGAGCAGATCACTCTTATGACTTTGTGGGGCATCTTCCGCAGTCCGCTCATGTTCGGCGGCAATCTCCCGGAAAATGACGAATGGACTCTGTCCCTGCTTACAAATCAAGAGTATATGACTATGCATCAGAATTCTTTCGGCGCGTATCAGCACGCCAGAAAAGAGCACGCCGGAAAGGGCGCTATTGTATGGGTCTCCAACGGAAAAAACTGTAAATATCTTGCCCTGTTTAATACGGCGGATCAGGAACGGGAGATCCCGTTTGACCTTTCGGAGATCTTAATGCCGGGAGAAGCGTATGACCTGTTGGAGATCTGGAGCGGGCAGATTCAAACCGGTGTGAAAAACAGAATAAAAACAGAGATCGCACCGCATGGAGCGGTGCTGTATAAAATAAGCAGTTCGGAGCGGTTATGATGCAAATAAAATCTTTCAGTATATACAGCCACGGCAACACACTGCGCGGTGTGATTGTCAAGCCGGAAAATGTAAACTATCCCTGTAAAACGGTAATTATAAGTCATGGCTTTGCAAGCAATATGGCGATTACCGCCCCGTATGCCAAGCCTTTTCTTAAAGCAGGTTATATTGCTGTTTTATATGATTTCTGCATGTCCGGAAGCGGTATCAGCAGCGGTAAAAGTACCGGCATGAGCGTGCTTACGGAAAGGGAGAATCTAAATGATCTTTTATATTATGTAAAGAGACTCCCTTTTGTGGATCCTGATCACATTCTTCTTGCCGGGTGCAGTCAGGGCGGATTGGTTTCGGCGCTGTCCGCAGCGGAGCATGAACAGGATGTGCGGGCGCTGTGTCTTTACTATCCGGCGCTGTGCATTCCGGATGATGCCCGCGGAGGGCATATGATCACGGCGAGATTTGAACCGGATCGCATTCCAGAAACCTTTTATGCCATTACCGTAAAACTCGGCAGAAAATATGCAGCGGATGCGGCATCTCTGGATCCCTATAGGGAGATTTGTTCCTTTAAAAAGCCCGTGCTCATCGTGCATGGAATAGAGGATAAACTTGTAAATATTTCTTATTCCAGAAAAGCGGCTGAAAGGTATGCGAATTGTAAATTATTCGAAGTTCACGGAGATCACGGATTTATCCTGCGCGGTTTAAAAGCATCCGAAAAAGCAACGCTTGCATTTATAAATGAAAACAACCTTTAAGAACAAAGGCTTTGGTGCTGCACCAAAGCCTTTGCTTTTTGTATTATACGGATCTGAGCAGATGCGGAAGTTTTGCAAGCGCACCGCCAAGGCGCCAGAAGATCTTGTTGAAACCGGCGAAAGAGGATCTGTCATCGTTAAGGATCATAAGCAGTCCGTCCGCCATTTCGGGGCTGAATACGCCCATGCTCATGGCAATGAAGTTTCGGATCGGAATCTGCGTTGCCATCGCGGCAAGCATCTTGCCGTCTCCGTTGGCGTCTGAACCCATCTTGCTCATGATGCCTTCGATCAGTTTGCAGATCCTGCCGCCCCACTTGGTGTGCCTTGCGTCATTCAGGCAGCAGTAGATATCGATCTTCTTGCTCTTGTCAAACGCAGGGCTTGGCAGTTTCTGACCGTATACCGCTTCAAACTGCTCGCCTTTCATACCGTTCAGGTCTGCTGTGTAATAAGCGGGCGCCGTCTTTCTGTAATCCGGAGTCTGAGCCTCTACCGTTGAGGTTACGTTGACCGTTTCCGTCAGCCGGATATCTCTGCTGGACGCGCCTACCAGAATCTCAAACGCGCCCGTTTCCACATGCCAGTCTCCGATATTTACGTTGTAATACGCAAACGCTCTCTTGCCAAGCTCAACGGTTACTTCTTTTTCTTCTCCCGCTTTCAGGAACACTTTTGTGAACGCACGCAGTTCCTTTTTGGGTCTGAATATGGTTGATTCCTTATCGGCAACATATATTTCGGCGATCTCCGCGCCGTCAACGCTGCCGGTATTCTTGATCTTGAATGATACCTCCAGCGTGTCCGTATCTTTAATATCTTTGGAAGACACCTTGATATCGCTGTATGCAAAGGTTGTGTATGAAAGTCCGTAACCAAACGGGAAAAGCACTTCTTTTTCCGCCGTATCGTAATATCTGTAGCCGATATATACGGATTCTCTGTGCTCGCTGGTAACCGGACCGCCGGGGTAGTTGCCGTATGTAGGATTATCCTCGAACCGAAGCGGATACGTTTCCGCCGTTTTACCGCTTGGGTTAACTTTACCCGTCAGGATATTGGCAACGGCAGCGCCGGTTGCCTGACCGCCCAAGCCGGAATTGAGGAGCCCTTTTACCTCATTTACCCACGGCATGTATACCACGGAACCGCCGGCAAGCACAACGACCGTGTTCGGATTTGCTTTTACCACTTCGGAGATCAGGTTGTTATGGCAGGACGGCATATTGATATCCGCTCTGTCATACCCTTCGCCCTCAAACTCTTCTGTCAGTCCGGCAAACACCACTGCCACATCCGCTGCCTTTGCGGC